>Ga0066836_10000735_pt1 | contig 16520 bp, 17 predicted proteins | sample ETNtaG_18_FD_71568 | JGI IMG/M metagenome (GOLD analysis project Ga0066836, IMG submission 71568) | Marine microbial and viral communities from oxygen minimum zone, Eastern Pacific Ocean - ETNP201302SV91 | ecosystem: Environmental > Aquatic > Marine > Oceanic | place: Pacific Ocean: Eastern... | reverse complement strand
TAACTAATAGGAAAATCTTAAGATTTCCAGGTGCTTACAATCCTCTTACAGCTAAACTTATTTCTGAAATTGGTTTTGATGGTATTTATATCTCTGGAGCTGTTATGTCTAACGACCTTGGTTTACCTGATATTGGTTTAACAACATTAAAAGAAGTTAGTTATAGAGCTAAACAGATATCAAGGGTATCTGATTTACCTTCTATTGTTGATGCCGATACTGGATTTAAAAATTGCAAAGAAACAATCGAAACCTTTGAAAACTTTGGACTTTCAGGTTGTCATATTGAAGATCAGATTGATCAAAAAAGATGTGGACATTTAGACAATAAAGAAATTATTACAACTAAGGAAATGTTAAAAAAAATAAAAACTTGCGTTGACTCTAGAAGAGATAAAAATTTTACAATAATAGTAAGAACTGATGCTAACATCGTTGAAGGATTGGACAAAACTATTGAAAGAATTAAAGCTTATGAAGATGCGGGAGCTGACATAATCTTTCCAGAAGCTATGAAAGACGAAAAAGAATTTGAAAAAATTAGAAAAAATTCAAAATCATATTTATTAGCGAATATGACTGAGTTTGGTAAGTCAAAAATTTTATCAGCAAACCAGTTAGAAAGTTTAGGCTACAACATTGTTATATATCCTGTAACCACACAAAGACTTGCAATGAAGAGTGTTGAAGACGGCTTGAGGGTCATTTTTAAGGATGGACATCAAAACAACATTATCGATAAAATGCAAACTCGAAAAAAACTTTATGAGTTGGTTGAATATGAAAAATATAATTCACCAGATAAAAAAATTACTGATTTTAAAACAGATGGTCATGAGTAATTTATGAGTGATGATATAAAAAAAGGTTTGTTAGGAATAGTTGTTGATGAAACAACAATTTCTCAAGTAATGCCTGATATTAATTCACTAACTTATAGAGGCTATGCTGTACAAGATCTTTGTGAAAAGTGTAGTTTTGAAGAAGTTGCTTATCTAATACTAAATAAAGAATTGCCTAACAAAACCAACTTAAAAAAATTTAAGAAAGATCTAGAAGAAAATAGAAATATTACAATAAATCTTAGAGAAATTGTAAAACATATGCCCAAAAAAGCCCATCCAATGGATGTTGCAAGAACAGTTGTTAGTGTAATGGGACTTGAAGACAAAGATACAAATAATAATTCTCCTGCAGCTAATATGAGAAAAGCAATAAGGATATTTGCAAAAACACCAACTGCTTTGGCTGCATTCTTTAGAGCAAGAAAAAATAAAAACATAATACCGCCAAAAAAAAATTTAGGTTTTACTGAAAATTTTTTTTATATGTGTTTTGGAAAAATACCCAGTAAAGATATTGTTAAAGCCTTTGATGTTTCTTTAATTCTATATGCAGAACACAGCTTCAATGTTTCAACTTTTACAGCTAGGACAATTACAAGTAGCTTATCAGATATTCATAGCGCAATTACTGGCGCAATTGGAAGTTTGAAAGGCCCCCTTCATGGTGGAGCTAACGAAGAAGTAATGTATATGATGAATAAAATTAAAAAACCTGAAAATGCTTTAAAATGGATCAATAAAGCTCTTGATAAAAAAGAAGTAGTAATGGGTTTTGGTCATAGAGTTTATAAAAAAGGCGATTCAAGGGTTCCTACAATGGAAAAATACTTTAAAAAAGTTTCTAAAATAAAAAATGATAAAAAATTTCTTAAGATTTACGATACAGTTAAAAATGTAATGATTAGTAGAAAAGATATTCATCCCAATGTTGATTTTCCTACTGGACCTACATACCATTTGATGGGTTTTGATACAGACTTCTTCACTCCAATATTCGTCATTTCACGAATAACGGGCTGGTCAGCGCACATTATGGAACAACATGCTGCTAACAAATTGATTAGACCACTTTCAAAATACAGTGGTGAGAAGCACCGTAAAGTAATGCTTCTAAACCAAAGATAAAATTATTTTCCTGGACCTTTGTATGCTGCTGCGATTTTTGCAGCGTTTGCTGCAACGTCATTAATATTAATTGCTTCGCAAACTGCAATATCACAAAGAGCACCACTAGCTTCTGTCGCCATTTTAACGCCAGCGCCTTGTGCAAAAGTTCCTTCGAATACCGCTAAAAAATCATAAGGTCCTCTTAAACCAGTATATGAAACTAATTTAGCTCCAACAGCTTCGGCTGCAGTTCGAGCTGCTTGTGCTCTATCTGATTTTGGATCTTTGCAAAAACCTTGGAATCCTTGAGCAGTATATTTACCCAATGCATAAAATGTTGCCATAAAATCTCCTTTCAAGAAATTAGTTTACTAGCAGATATGTATTTAAGAAAGTGAATATTTTATGAAAAGGCCTCTGCCCAAGTGCCTTTTGTTGAAGCTTTAGAATATTCTGTTGCTCTACCCTCAAAGAAATTCATATGTTCAACAGCATTAAGCATTGTGTCTAACCATGTGAGAGGATTTTTATCTACTTGGTATATTGGCTCAAGCCCAAGTTGAACTAATCTTCTATTTCCAATCCAACGAATATATTTTTTAACTTCATCAGGTGTAAGTCCATTGATAGGTCCCATTTCAAAAGCCAAATTTATAAATGCATCTTCATGTGAGATAATCGTTCTACATGCTTCATAAATTTCCTTTTTAAGTTTTTCTGTCCAAATGTCAGGGTTTTCATCAACAAAAGTTCTAAATAATTTTATCATTGAATTGCAGTGAAGAGTTTCATCTCTTACAGACCAAGTAACAATTTGGCCCATTCCTTTCATTTTATTTTGTCTTGGAAAATTTAAGAGAATTGCAAAACTTGCAAATAGTTGTAAGCCTTCTGTAAAAGCACTGAAGACTGCAATAGTTTTTGCTATATTGTGATTTGATTCAACATCAAAACCCTGCATATAATCATACTTATCTTTCATCTCTTTATACTTTAAAAAAGCTGAGTATTCCGATTCTGGCATCCCTATTGTATCCAATAAATGTGAGTAAGCTGCAATATGAACAGTTTCCATCGCTGCAAAAGAAGACATCATCATTAAAGTTTCTGTAGGTTTAAATACATTCATATAATGTCTTATATAGCAGTTACTAACTTCAACATCTGCTTGTGTGAAAAACCTGAATATTTGAGTTAATAAATTTTTCTCAGCTGGATTCAAATTTTTTTGCCAATCTCTAACATCATCACCTAGCGGAACTTCTTCCGGAAGCCAATGAATTCTTTGTTGTGTTAACCAGGCATCATAACACCATGGGTACCTAAAAGGTTTGTAAACTGGGTTCCCAACTAAAAGTCCTGATTTTTCTTGAGAGTCTTTACTCTTTTTTATCTTCGTTACTGACATGACAAACACTCTTCATAATCTTTATCATCTTTTGCTTCATTTTTTATCGTGGCAGCTACTACTTCATTATTTACATTTTCAGCTCTTTGAATAGATTTTGATCTACAGTAATAGAGGCTTTTCAGTCCTTTTTTCCACGCTTGAAAATGAATTTGATGTAAATCTTTTTTATGAACATCAGCAGGTAAGAAAATATTAATTGACTGGGCTTGGGAAATGTAAGGTGTTCTATCGGCACCAAGTTCAACTATCCATCTTTGATCTAATTCAAAAGCTGTTTTAAAAACATCTTTTTCATTTTTTGTTAAAAAATCTAGGTGATTAACTGAACCTTGGTTGGTCGTAATAGAAGACCAAACTTCGTCGTTATTTTTTCCATATTTTTCTAAAATCTTTTTTAAATATCTATTTCTAACATTGTATGAACCGGAGAGAGTCTTGTGTGTATAGCTATTAGCTGCAATTGGCTCGACTCCAGGTGATGCACCTCCACAAATTATTGAAATCGAAGCTGTTGGCGCTATTGCAGTTTTATTAGAAAATCTTTCTTTAAAACCGTATTCTTCAGCATCGAGACATGCTCCTCTTTCTTCAGATAATTTTACTGAGGCTTTATCAACTTCTTTCTGTATATGTTTAAAAATTTTATTATTCCATGATTTACTCATAACCGATTCTAAAGGAATTGAATTTTTTTGCAGAAAAGAATGCAATCCCATTACACCCAAACCAACGCTTCTCTCTCTCATTGCTGAATATTTTGCGTCTTTAAAAGAATCAGGAGCTCTGTTTATAAAATCTGTTAATACATTATCCAAAAACCTCATTACATCTTCAATAAAGTTTGGTTCATCTTTCCATTCATCATATGTTTCTAAATTCAAAGACGATAAACAGCAGACAGCAGTTCTATCTTGACCGTCTTTATCAATTCCTGTTGGTAAAGTTATTTCACTGCAGAGATTAGATGTCTTAACATTTAAGCCTGCTAACTTATGGTGCTGAGGAATAAGTCTATTGACTGTATCTATAAAAATTATATAAGGCTCTCCCGTTTCTACACGAGCTGTTAATAATCTTATCCATAAATTTCTTGCTGAAACTGTAGATTGTACAATTCCATCTTTCGGACTTCTAAGTGCCCACTCGGAGTTAGTTTCAACCGCTCTCATAAAAGAATCTGTCACTAAAATCCCGTGATGTAAATTCAGAGCTTTTCTATTAGGATCTCCGCCTGTAGGTCTTCTCATTTCAATAAATTCTTCAATTTCTGGATGATCTATTGGTAAATAACAAGCAGCAGAACCCCTCCTTAGAGATCCTTGACTTATGGCCATAGTTAATGAATCCATGACTTTAATAAAAGGAATAATACCAGAAGTTTTTCCTACTCTTCCTATTTTTTCTCCTATTGATCTTAAATTACCCCAATAGCTTCCGATGCCTCCACCTTTTGCAGCCAACCAAACGTTTTCGCTCCATAAATCTAAAATTCCATCTAAACTATCGCTTGCTTCATTTAAAAAACATGAAATTGGTAATCCCCGTTCCGTTCCTCCATTAGATAAAATTGGTGTAGCTGGCATAAACCATAAATTGCTTATATAATTATAAATTCTTTGAGCATGTAAATTGTCATCAGCATATATGCTTGCAACACGAGCAAATAAATCTTGGTAGGATTCGTCTTGCCCTAAATATCGGTCACTTAAAGTTGCTTTTCCAAAATCGGTTAGTTTTATATCCTTTGATCTATCAATTTTAATTGTTATCCCTCTATCGTTTTGAAAAAGTTCGGTTTGAGAATTTAAAGAGAATAGATCGGGCTTTTTATCTGTTTTGCTTTGATTGTTTGAAAATTTATCATTAAAACTAATTTTCTCGACAGCTTTCTCGATAGCTAATGATAGATTTTTATTCATATTTCGTTTGTTTTGTTAGTTTTTTGCGCAAAAACAACTATATGTTGTGTGCACAATATCTTGATATACTACATGTTTTAATAAATCAATAGAACATTATACGAACATTCATATAATAGCAAGGATAAAATTTAAATACTGATAAAGATGAAAAAATATTAGATAAAGTATGATGCCTAAATCTGAGGATATACATATAAATCCACTGGGATTCAGAGAGTATGATGCAAGATGGTTATACCCCCAGGACATAAATAAAGCAGGAATTAAAAATGTTGGCCAAGGTCTAGGTTCGCAGATTATTTCAAAAACAAACAAATCTCCAAGAGTAATAGTTGGACATGACTACAGATCCTATAGCGAGGAAATTAAAAAAAAACTTATAGAAGGTTTATTAGAAACGGGATGTAAAGTGGAAGATATAGGATTAGCTTTATCTCCAACAGTATATTTTGCTCAATTTAATCTTGATGCAGATGCGGTAGCAATGGTAACTGCAAGTCATAATGAAAATGGTTGGACGGGAATAAAAATGGGTATTGATAAAGGTTTAACACATTCACCAAAAGAAATGAATGAATTAAAAAAAATTGTTTTTGAAAAAAAATTTGTTAAAGGAAAAGGATCTTATAAAGAAATTAGAGATTTTAAAAAAATTTATATTGATAGCTTAACAAATGATAAAATTAAAAAGAAAATAAAAGTAGTTGTTGCCTGTGGTAATGGCACAGCTGGTGTATTTGCACCAGAAGTTCTTAGAAAAATTGGTTGTGAAGTAATTGAACTTGATTGTAATCTTGATTACAATTTTCCAAAATACAATCCTAACCCAGAGGATTTAAAAATGCTACATGCTATTAGTGAGAAGGTTAAAGAAAATAAAGCTGACGTTGGTTTTGGTTTCGATGGAGATGGAGATCGAATTGGAGTAATAGATAACATTGGTAAAGAAATTTTTTCTGATAAAATAGGTTTAATTATTGCTAGAAATTTAGCTTCAAATCATCAAAAAGTTAAATTTATAGTTGATGTCAAATCAACATGTTTGTTTGCTAACGATAAAATTCTTATGAAAAATAATTGTGAAACTATTTATTGGAAAACGGGACATTCTCATATTAAAAGAAAAGTTAAAGAAGAAAAAGCTTTAGCTGGTTTCGAAAAAAGTGGCCATTTTTTCTTTAATAAACCTCTCGGATACGGATATGATGATGGAATTCAATCTGCTATACAAATATGTAGAATGCTAGATAGTCAAAATAAAGAAATGTCAGAGCTTATAAGTGAATTGCCCAAAACTTATCAAACCCCAACCATGTCACCTTTTTGCAAAGATGAAGAAAAATACAATTTAGTTAAGGATTTAGTTATAAAAATAAAAGAACTAATGAAACAAAATACAAAAATTGATGGCCAAAAAATCTGTGATCTATTAACAGTAAATGGCGTTCGTTTTTCTTTAGAAGATGGCTCATGGGGATTAATAAGAGCTTCCTCAAATAAACCGTCGCTTGTAGTAGTTACTGAAAGCCCGTCTTCCGACAAGAGAAAAAAGATAATATTTGATTTTATTGATGATCTTTTAATAAAAACTGGAAAGATTGGTAAATATGATCAAAAAATCTAAAAAGTAAAATACTCAAAGAATAACCTGCAAGCCACGATAAAAAGATATACACCAAAAATTTTTCCAATAATATTTCTGTCAACTTTATGCATTGTTTTAGCTCCAATCTTAGCCATGTATGTTGTAATTGGAACAAAAATTAAAAACGTTGGTATATTTACAAACCCCAAGCTTAAAGGAACATTAATGTTAAGATAGCTACCTGATAAAGCAAAACCTACACCTCCAATTAAAGCTATTAAGAATCCAATAGCCGCAGATGTACCAATGGCAACGTTTATTGGATAACCAAATATTTTAAAAATTGGAGTATTAAATACACCTCCTCCTATACCCATGGGAGCCGACAAAAAACCTGATAAAAAACCACAAATAATTCTATAAACTAAATTTATTTTTTTTGGTATAGCATTTATTTTTTCTTTTTCTATTAAAAAATAAATAGCAAAGATCATTGTCATAATTGAAAAAAACAAAATCAAATTAGAAGTTTTTAAATTAACGGCAAATATTGTCCCAAGTACAACGCCAATCGCAACAAAAACTCCAAAAGTTTTAACAATACTAAAATCAACAACCTTAAATTTCATATGTGTCATGGTTGATATAATAGAGTTTGGAATTATAATTGAGAAAGATGTTCCTATAGCTATATGCATAACATATGCCTTTTCTATACCAACAAAACTGAATATATAATAAAGAATAGGAACCATAATTAAACCTCCACCTATTCCAAAAAATCCAGCCATAAAACCTACGAGGATTGCTGACGATACCATAGTAGTTAAAATGATTATTATTTGATATTGGGTTAAATTTTCTATCATAGAATTGCTTGATTAATTTTCTCATTATTTTGAACAATTGTCATTATATGTTTTGCTTTTTGAAAATCTGAATCTCTTGCCATCATATTATCGCTTAAATATCTTTTCCATTTTTTAGAACCTATTTGACCATGATAAAGACCAACTGCGTGTCTCATTACGTGATTTACCTTAGTGCCGATTTTTACTTCTTTTTCCAAATATTTTAATAGCCTTTCAGCAATTTCTTCCCTTGTGGGAATATTTTTTACATTAAATATTTCTTTATCTATATCTGTTAAAAAATAAGGATTTTGATATATAGCTCTTCCAATCATTACACCGTCACACAATTTTAAATGATTTTTTATTTCTTCAATTTTGGAGATTCCCCCGTTTATGATAATTTCTAGATCAGGATTTTCTTTTTTAATTTTATAAACCATCTCGTAGTTTAATTTTGGAATATTAAGATTTTGTTTTGGTGTTAAACCTTTAAGTATTGCTTTACGTGCATGTATTATAAAAGTTTTGCACCCAGAATTTTTCATTTTATTAATAAATTTATTTAAATAATTAAAATCTTCTGTATTATCAAAACCAATTCTAGTTTTTGCTGTAACTGGGATGTTGCAAGAATTAACCATTTCATTAATACATTCCGAAACTAGATCTGGCTCTTTCATCAAACAAGCACCAAACTTATTTTTTTGAACTTTCTTGCTGGGGCATCCAAGATTAATATTAATTTCATCATAACCCATGTCTTCTGCTATTTTTGAGACCTCAGATAATTCTTTTTTGTCTGATCCACCTACTTGGAGGGCAAGAGGTTTTTCTTCTTGGCTATATTCTAGTATTTTTTTTTTATCTCCATGTATAGCAGATTTTGTTGCAACCATTTCTGAATACAACATTACATTTTTACTTATTAGTCTTAAAAAAAAACGATCGTGTCTATCTGTGCAATCCATCATCGGAGCTACAGAGATTGTCCTTTTCATAAAAAATTTTAGATTCTGTGTATTTTTAAAAACGAGTCGTACGTTAATTACTCTTCTTTACTAGTAGATGGTGCTTCTACTTCTTTACTAGTAGATGATGCTTCTGCTTCGGCTTTTGGTTCGCTTTCCTCAACTTTTTCATCTTCCACGATTTTTGATTTTATAGGAGCAGTAGCTTTTTCTGGAACTTTTCTCACTCTTTTTGAAGGTAAGATTGCTGCCCCACTTTTTGAAACTTCACCTTTATATATTTTATCGAAATCATCATCGGAATCCATTTCAAGATCTTCTAGTTCTGTAGGCTGACTTTGTGCTTTTCTTAATTTATTAATAGCCGATTCTTCAATAGTTTTTATTGAAACTTTTCCGTCGCCAATTTCTCGGAGAGATATTACTGTATTTTTATCATTATCTTCCGAAACTAAAGGTTTTTCTCCACTGTTAAGTTGTGAAGTTCTTTCTCTAGCTAATAGGACTAAATCGTACTGGCTATCTATTTTTTCTAAACAATCTTCAACTGTTATACGGGCCATAATAATAAGATGTGCAATAAGTAATGAATAGCAGCTACAAAATCAAGTTTTTTTTAAATAATTACTGGATTTATTCGTTTTCTTATAAGAAATAAAGAAAATATGGATGCAAATATATATATTCCAGAAAACATCGCTATTTGTTCTATTGAAAAATTAGCATCTATTAAAATCCCAAATAAAGCGGTGCCAAAAGCTGTAGCAAATACCATTAAAGCCGTGGTAAGCGCTTTTATAGATCCAATGTGCCTGACACCATATATTTCAGCCCAAGTTGATGAACCCAGAACATTACACAAACCATTTGTTATTCCTATTAGGCCTAAGAAAAAAAATGAGGAAATTTCGTTGTTAAAAAAAATTAAAACTAATACTGCCAAAAATAAAGGAATATTCATATAAATTAAAAGTTTTCTGCTTGTAAACTTATCTATTAAAAAACCAGAAAAAAATAAGGTTACTACAGATAGAATTGAATAGGCCATAAACGACTGGGCTATCACATAAGGTCCCCAATTTTTAGATGAAAGTATAAATGATTGATACACAAACGTTCCTGTTGCTATAGAAGGCATAGCAAGCATATTTGCACAGACAATGTAAAATCTATAATCTTTGATTACTTCAAATCTTTTCCAATGTTTAATTTTTTTTTCATTAAATTTATTATCATCAGAATTTTCTCTAGAATCAAAATTAAGATTTTTTATCAAGAAATATGTTATTAAAGGTAATAAAATAATTATTATTATTGATGTGCTTATCCAAATGTTCCTCCAATTAGTTATAGCTAAAAGATAAACCATTAATACTGGAAGAATAAATTCAGCAGTTGATAAACCAAACCAACCAGTACTTAAAGCTTTTCCTCTAGACTTAGTAAAATATCTTGAGATAGTTGTTGTTGCTGTATGGGACATCATGCCTTGACCAGAAAATCTCATTAAAAAAACTGCTATAAATAATAAAGATATTGAAGATATTGTTGAAAAAAAGAAGCATGAAAATGCTAATAACAAAATTACTAAAAAAGAAAACTTAGTGATACTAATATCATCTATTTTTTTCCCCAACCAAATTAATATAAAACTGCTTAGCAAAGTTGCAGAAGCATATATTGAACCAAATTGACCATGACTTATTGATAGTTCGTTTCTAATGCTTGGATTAAAAATTCCTAAAAAAAAACTCTGTCCAAAACTTGAAAAAAATGTAAATATAAAACCAAATACAATTACTTTTAAACTTAAGTTTTTAAACATTTTAAAATATGACTTGTAAAGTTTCTTTCATCGGTCTTGGAGTAATGGGCTTTCCCATGGCTGGTTATATATCAAAAGCTGGACATAATGTAACTGTTTATAATAGAACAAAGTCTAAAGCTGAAAAGTGGATTAAACAGTATAAAGGTAAAATTGCTGAAACCCCTGAAGAAGCTGCTAAAGATTCTGATTTTGTATTTACCTGCGTAGGAAACGATGATGATTTAAAAGAAGTTGCTATTGGTAAAAAAGGAATTTTTAATACTATAAAAAAGAACTCGGTTTATATTGATAACACTACTGCTTCCGCAAAAGTTGCTAGAGAATTACATAAAAATGCAAAATCTCACGGCTTTGGTTTTTTAGATGCGCCAGTCTCAGGCGGGCAAGCAGGTGCAGAAAAAGGTGCACTTACAGTAATGGTTGGTGGAGATAAAAATGATTATGACAAGGCCAAACATATAATTGATTGTTACAGTAAAAAAGTACAATTACTTGGTCCATCTGGAAGCGGCCAATTAGCAAAAATGGTTAATCAAATATGCATAGCTGGACTTGTTCAAGGATTATCAGAAGCAATTAATTTTGGAATTAATGCTGGTTTAAAAATGGAAGATGTAATTGAAGTAATTTCAAAAGGAGCAGCTCAGTCATGGCAAATGGATAACAGATTTAAGACAATGATTGATGATAAATTTGAATTCGGTTTCGCTGTAGATTGGATGAGAAAAGATTTAAAAATTGCGCTTGAAGAAGGAAAGAAAAATAATTCACCCCTTCCTATAACAAAAATAATAGATGGATATTATGAGGAGGTTCAAAAAATGGGTGGCAATCGATGGGATACATCAAGTCTAATAAGAAGATTTAGAAAAAAATAAGTGCAAAATAATAAACCTGATTATTATAATAATTTAGATAAAGTTTATCTCAAAATTTGGGAATTGTTAAAATTAGGATTGCAGAATAGAGATTTACCTTTTCATATTCCTGTATTTGTTTGTGGTAATAAAAATAGTTCAGATGGCCGAATAGTTGTTTTAAGGGGTGTAGATGAAAAAGAAAAAAAAATTTGGTTTCATAGTGATATTAGATCTAATAAAATAAAAATTTTAAAGTCTAACCCTGAAGCTAATTTGCTGTTTTATGATAAGAATGAAAAAATTCAATTAAGAATTTCTGGAATTTCAAAAATAAATTACCAAAATCATATAAGTAAAAAATCTTGGGAAAAAACTGCCCATATGAGCAGACAATGTTATTTAGGTAATAAAGCCCCTGGCAGCAATGTTTCCACTCCTACATCAGGATTAACTGCTGATGTTGATAATTTAAAATATACGAAGGAAGAGAGCGAAATGGGTTACAAAAATTTTTGTGTAGTTGAAACTATCATAAAATCCATAGAGTGGTTATATTTGGCCGCCAAAGGACATAGACGTGCCCTTTTTTCTTTAAAAAATGATTCACTTGAAAAAAAATGGTTAATTCCTTAAGTAATAGATATTAAATAAATTTTAATCTATAAATAATAAATGTCAGTATCTACACCGATATGTAACTTTGGAGAAAAATCTCATAATTTTAATCTCCAATCTACTGAAGAAAAATTAGTAAGCTTAAATGATGTAAAAGGTGAGAATGGTTATTTAATAATGTTTATTTGTAACCATTGTCCGTATGTCCAAGCTATTATTAACTTTCTGGTAGATGATACTAAATATCTTGAAAGTATTGGTATAAAATCTGTTGCTATAATGTCGAATGATACAAAAAACTATCCTGAAGACTCTTTTGAAAATATGAAAAAATTTGCAAAAGAAAATAATTTCTCATTTCCTTATCTTTATGATGAAAGTCAAGAAGTTGCAAAAAAATATTCAGCTGTTTGTACACCTGATTTTTTCGGTTACAATAAAAACTCAGAATTACAATACAGAGGTAGAATTTTAGAAGCTAAAAAATTAAAACCTGTACATACTGGAGACACAGAATTAAGAAAAGCCATGAAATTAATTGCAGAAACAGGAAGAGGCCCTAAAGAGCAAATTCCAAGTATGGGTTGCAGCATAAAATGGTTTAAATAATGTTTCTAATAGTAACAAGAAACTTTCCTCCAGACATAGGAGGAATGCAAGTATTAATGGGAGGTTTATCTGAAAGTTTACTAAACCATGGTCCTGTAAAAGTTTTCACTTATGAATACGAAAATTCAAATATTTACGACAATAAGTCTGGAGCAGATATAGATAGAGTAAAAGGAATTAAGCTTTTTAGAAAGTACAGAAAAGCTAATTTAGTTAATAATTTTATAAATTCTAATTCAAATATAAGAGCTTTAATTGTAGATCATTGGAAAAGTTTAGAGTTAATAAAAACGGAAAATTTAAAAAAAATTAAAACTTTCTGTTTATTACATTCAAAAGAAATTAATCACGACATAGGATCATCTCTAAATAGAAGGACTATCAAGAGCGCTAATAGTGCTGATTACGTCATTGCAAATTCAAATTTTACAAAACAGTTAGCGATAAAAATAGGGATTGAAAAATCAAAAATACATGTAATTTTTCCGGGAATTCCAAAACCTAAAAATATAGAAAATATATATAAAGTTAAAGCTGAAAAATATTTTGCAGATTCTTTTCCAAAAATAATTACTGTCTCAAGATTGGATAAAAGAAAAGGTCATGATAAAATTTTAATGTTAATAAAAAATTTGAAACCAAAATTTCCTAAAATTAAATATATATCTATTGGTTCTGGTGATGAGGAAAAAAATATAATGAAACTTTCTAAAGAATTAAAATTAGAAAAAGATGTAATCTTTTTAAAAAATATTGATTTTGATTTAAAAGTTGCTTTAATTTCCCAGTCTAATTTATTTTTAATGCCATCTAGAATAGAAAAAAAATCTGTTGAAGGTTTTGGAATTTCATTCATTGAAGCGGCTTCATATGGAATAGCTTCTATAGGTGGTAAGGATGGAGGATCCGTTGATGCTATTGATCACAAAAAAACTGGATTGATTTGTGATGGTAGCGATTTAAATTCAATTTACGATTCAGTTATAAATTTTTTCGAAAATGAAAATTTTATTAAATTTGGAAAAAATGCAAAGGAATTTTCTGAAAAATTTTATTGGAACAAAGTTGTTAAAAATTACTTAAAATTAATAAATTGATTGAAGTTTATCTTTAATTTTTAAATAAACTCTTTCGGCTGTAAGATTCTCTAGTCTTTCTTCGGTTAATGCCCTAAAATTATTAGTTTCAATTGAAACTTTTTTTGGTGTCGTATGATGTCCAAAAAGTACTATCCCTTTTTTTCCTAGATGAGCAGTCATATGAGCTGGTCCTGTATCATTTGATATAACGTAGCTTGATTTGTTAATTAAGCCTGCAAGTTCCATATGATTCAAAGATTGACCTTTATTTGTAATTGATATCGCCTCTACTTGACTTGCTTCGTTTATTTCTTTGGGCCCTGGAGCTATTGCTACCTCAATATTAGGATGTTTTATTTTAATAATTTTTATTAATTCATTAAAATGTGGCCACTTTTTATGGGGAAGTTGTGGCGAACAAAAAGGAAAGACTAAAATAAATTTTTTTCCAAAATATTTATTCACTATTTGATCAACATTAGCTATAGCCCAAGAAAAATCTGGTTTTAATGTATGATTAATTTTAACATTAGATAATTCTAATTGTATCTTAAATCTATCTAAAACAGATTCATTTTTATAATTTTCTTTATTCTTTCCTTTTTTTAAAGTTGTTTCAGTGCTACTCCAGTTCATAATATTTAATAAAAATTTTCTATAGAATGAAGTTCTTGATGAATTTTGTAAATCGAAAACATAAGAAAAATCAAACTTGTTTATCATCTTTTTTAATTTTACAAGATAAAAAATATTCCATCTTGGAAGCCTCTTGTCTATTAGCACTCCATCCAAGTATGGGCATTTACTCAAAAGTTCAACGTATGGTAAAGTAGTCAAAATAAAGATTTTTTTATCTTTGTAAGTTTCTTTTATATCTCTAAGTGCACCGCTTATTTGTGAAATATCACCTAATGCACCATGTTTTATAATCAAAATATTTGACATAAGTTATTTAAATTAATAAATCATTTTAACATACAAATGACAAACAAATCTAAAAAAATACTGACGGAAATATCAGCTGGCGAATTGCTAGACAAAATGACCATTTTAGAAATAAAGCTTAATAAAATTAAAGACAAAGAAAAGCTTTTAGAAATTACTAAAGAATATGAATCTTTAAAAGAAACTAAAAAAATAAATATTAAATTAACAAAAGACTTAGAAGCCTTAATTGAGCAGCTCAAAGAAACTAATTTAAAACTCTGGGATATAGAGGACAAAACAAGAATATATGAAAAAAATAAAAATTTTGGACAAGAGTTTATAGAGCTCTCAAGGAGCGTTTATATAAACAATGACAAGCGAGCAAATATTAAATCTAAGATAAATGAATTATTGGGTTCGAATATTAAAGAAATTAAACAATACGTCGATTATTAATTATAATTATACTTTTTCTCTAAAAATTTTATAAAGTTGTGAATAACAAAAGCCATAAGCAAATATATGCTACCTGCAACAATAAACACTTCTACAGGTCTGAATGTTGTTGATATTATATGTTTAGCAACTCCTGTAAGATCAAGTAAAGTAACAGTGCTTGCCAAAGATGTTCCTTTCATCATCAATATCATTTCATTTCCGTAGGCAGGTAATGACTGTCTAATTGCAATAGGTAACTTAATTCTAAAAAATGTATTTAACTTATTTAAACCTAAACCTTCAGCGGCTTCCACAATTCCCTTATTGATTGTTTGAAAAGCTGACCTAAAGATTTCTGAAGAATAAGCTCCTGTATTTAAAGTAAAAGCAAGTATTGCGCACGAATAAGGTTCTTTTAAAAATACCCAAAGAAAAGATTCTCTTATCCATTCAACCTGCCCTAATCCAAAATATATTATAAAAATTTGAACTAATAATGGAGTTCCTCTTAAAATATAAGAATAATAGTATGATATATAGTATAGAATTTTATTTTTGCTTGTTCTTAATATTGCAAAAAAAATACCAACGAAAATCCCAAAAAAGAGTGATAATAATGTTAGCTGAATTGTTAACTTTGTTGCCTTTAATAATCTGGGTAAATGTTCAAACATAAAATCTAAATCCATTTAATACCCCCTGCTATAATGCTTTTCTAATTTGTTAAATAATTTCATGCTAAGAAAAGTTAAAAGTAAATATAGAACTGCAGCAAAAGAATAGAAAAATAATGGGTCTCTTGTTGATCCTGCTGCTATATAAGATTGTCTCATAATTTCAACCAGTCCTGTAACTGAAATCAAAGATGTGTCTTTTAAAGTAATTTGCCAGACATTACTTATGTTAGGTAAAGCTAATCGAAGCATTTGTGGTATTATTATCTTGTAGTAATAAATTTTCTTTTTAAAACCTAAAACCTCAGAAGCTTCGAATTGTCCTTTATGAATCGATTGAATGGCTCCTCTAAATACTTCTGTCGAGTACGCTCCAGAAATAATGCCTATGGAAAAAGCACCTGTTAAAAAAGCATTAACCTCAATATAACCATCATAACCAAATATTTTGGCTACATACATAACAGCACCACTTCCTCCAAAAAAGAAAAGATAAATTACCAAAAGTTCTGGAACACCTCTAAAAACAGTAGTGTAAAAACTACCTATTAAGTTTAATGTTTTAATTTTTGATAATTTAAATGAAGCAAAAATTGCTGCTAAAAAAAAACCTATAAATATTGCTGCTGAAGCAACAGCTATAGTCATGAGGGTTGCAAAAAAAAGTTCGTCCCCCCAACCTGTATCACCGTAAGCTAAAAGTCCCATAGATTTTAAGGCGATAGAATTAAACTATCGCCTTAAAAATTAAATTATTACATTGAAGCGTCAAAGCCAAACCACTTAATGGCTAGTTCG
>Ga0066836_10000734_pt1 | contig 16522 bp, 10 predicted proteins | sample ETNtaG_18_FD_71568 | JGI IMG/M metagenome (GOLD analysis project Ga0066836, IMG submission 71568) | Marine microbial and viral communities from oxygen minimum zone, Eastern Pacific Ocean - ETNP201302SV91 | ecosystem: Environmental > Aquatic > Marine > Oceanic | place: Pacific Ocean: Eastern... | reverse complement strand
GCGGTCCTCACCTTCATGGGCGAGGAGTTCATTGATGAGACTCAATCCCATTCCTCCTTCAATGCGGCTTTGCATATCATCTGCAGAGTATTGCTGCCATCACCAATATCGACATCGTCGAGAACTTCGAGACGGGCAGCACCCATCCCAGTTCCGAGCATTACGATTTCTTTGGCTCGAGCGACCAGCCTTTCGTTGAGTCTTCCTTCGTGAATTACAAATCCAGCCGCTTCGATAGCAGACTTACAGGCTAGGAAAGAAACCGAATCCACTCCCCCAAACTCCGGTGAGCTGATCCAAACCGTGCCATCCTCATCGAGGACCAAAGGCATCGCTCTATCTCCATCTACAATGCAGAATTCGTGAACGAGCAGGGCTACATCTGCGCCTTTCTCAAAGACCTGAGTAGTAATTTCTCTGTATGGGTCCCACGCTCCGTGCTTGGTGCCAGTAATCTTACGAGTCCAGCGCGGGGCGGCTACAGTGATTCCTTCAATCACTGCATGCGGCTCCTGATAGAATGGAATGACATCAAATGAAACCTCATTATTCTCAACTTGGATTCTAACTAGGCCGTGCAAGTCTTCAGGAATTTCAAATTCAGGCACTTCGATGCCGAGAATCTCTGCGTGACGGGTGAGTCTTGCAAGATGCAAATCCAGGTGTAGCATCCGACCATCATGGGCGCGCACGGTAGTAAATACCGCACTCTTTGGGCTCTGCATCACTTACTCACAACAGGTCGTCTAAGAAGGAGGTATCGACTCCACCTTGAGGCGGTTGTTGGGTAGGTTGTACCCAGCGTTGTGGTTGCTCAATAGTAGGTTGAGGCTGGTAAGTGGTCTGTGCAGGCTGTTGAATTCTCTGAGCAGCAGCATAGATTTCGCTTTGCTGTGCAGGCTGTATTGCGGGTGGTGGTGCAGTAGGAACCTTCGAGCGGCCTCCAAATGTGCCGGCATCATCCCAGCCATCTCTAGCCTGGATTCCCCAAGTTGCTTCTTGTAATTCCCAGTCCTTGTCACGACTACCTCTGCCTCCTCGGCCACGTAGAACTGCTAATAGCAATATTAGAGCGACTAGAGCCATTCCAGCAGCCAGCATATTCTCAGTGGAGAGAATGTCACCGAAAGTGTCGCCTCCGTTATCGTCTCCGTTACCGTCTCCGCCGTTACCTGAAGTCCCATCACCGCCTTTTATTGGCGGCTTCAATTCTTGAGAATCAATCAATGAACGACTGACGATGTCATCTTTTGCAGCAACTCCAATCCACCAACTAGTTTCATTGGTAAGAGCAGGGTACATCCTTGGAGTAATCAAAAGTGAACTAGCAGCACTGACTTCTCCGACCATTGTGGCAGCGTCAGTATCTGTGAATTCTTCAGCATCGATGTAAACGATGTAAGATCGTACCGAAGCATCGATGCTATGGTCCCAAGAAACGAGAATCGAATCTTCCATCCAACGCAAATTGATTCCATTGATATCAGGTAGATGTGCACCAGAGTCTCTCACCCCTTCGTCGGTTGGAGTGGTTCTTGCAGTAATCAGCATGTCTCGGTGAGCATTACCAGATGAATCCACAGCAACAACTGCTACGGTGACTGGCATTCCCGGTAGAACAGGAGTATCCTCTGCTAAGATGTCAATCAGAATTGGCTGGTTGTGAGACCTGTCCAGAGTCATGATTGGAGCCGCAGGTCCATTACCGCCTTGACCGACCGAATCGAAATCCCACGATGCGGCATAGACTTCGTAATAATCGAGATCGCTAGCACCTGAAAGTCCGAATTCAAGCAATAGCGCAGTTCCATCATCGAGAGGATAGTCGTAAAGAACGAGGTCCGTGAGTCTGTTCGGAGCTTCATCATCTGCAAGATTGTCGATAGGAATCACTTGTACGGTTGTGAGTCCATCGAGGTAGACATTGCCTTTGATGTCGTGCACGGTTACGGCAACATGAAGTTCAACATCAGGCATTATCTGAGCTGGAAGGCTTTCCATGAGCCCATCTCCGCCATATAATGCAGTGTTTACAGTGAGTTCAATAGGGTTCTTCTCCTCATCAATCCACTGTTTATTCATCTTGATACAACCGCAACGCCCCGGCTCAAATCCGACCTCAGGCCAGAATAGAGTTAGGTCATCTACAGGGTGTTCAGAGACCCACACAACATAGTAATCGAAGTCATCAACTTCTGAAGGAGCCCATGCGATTTCGATAGCGGTTCCATCATCTTCAGGATAGTCCCATGCATCGAGAGTACCAATTCGTTCAGGAATTGTTGCACCATCCATGTTGTTCACATACGGAGTAACTTCGAGAATAGTGACATCTCCAGTATCGGAGTTGAGCCATTTATCGCTCGCAACTGCTCCAATTTGGTAGGTCTGTCCATCGATTAGCGGTAATTCACCAATTGAATCGATCACAGTCATGTTAGTATCACAGTCTGGAACTACCTTTGCTACCTCGAAATCATCGACATTGGTTTGGAAATTATCCTGGCCATCTACTAATTCACGCATGTAAACCGTGACGAAAGCACAGTCACTGGCAACCGATAGGTCCCAACCCATCTGGACTCTTCCACCATCGTCTTGCGGTACATCTTCTGCCCATACTCCGGTTAATTTAGGCGGAGGTATTCCATCATCAACGCCTCCAGTTGGAACTACAGGTCCAATGATTGTCGCATTCATGATGTCTTCTTGTCCGCTTTCATCTGCACAAGTAAATCCTAACCAATGTGGTTTTCCGGCTTCAAGAGAGATTGTGCTTACATTACCAAGTGAAGGTATAATTTCAGTATGGACAGGTAGTCCTAGAACATCACTAATATCAGTGGTTGAAGCATAAACACGGGTACTTGCCAGATCAAGTGCTTCACAACGAGCCCATTCTGCGTAAACTTCTCCATCCACAGCAACAACTTGGTCTCCAGATATGGCAGTTGCCCAAGCTGGTGGCTTAGGGACTTCGTCAGAAGGAGTAGCAGGGCCAAATGGGGCAGACGGAGTTCCAAATCTTCCATCGTTATATTCGACCACTACTACTGCCCAATACTCGACACCATCTTGTAATGGCTGTCCGTCAATTGTAGAAATCTCAGTTTGCAATCTAGAATGTAGGCTGACAGAAGCATCAGCAGTTCTTGGCTGTAGGTCTGCAGCAGTTGGTTGAGTATCCCATGGGCCTTCGTTTGCATATACAAGATATCTAGCGAAGTCTTCATCGTGAACAAGAGTCCAATTTGCCATAAGAGTGGAGCCTCCATCATCCGGCCTATCCCATAGAGAGAGACCTTGAACCGGAGTTTCGGTTCTATACCAATCATAGACCAGTTTAACCCACATACTTCCGTTAGAAGGAGATGTAACTTTCAGGTCTACATGACGAGTTCCATTGAGTAATACTCCATTGTCAACAGCGTATTGCATACTGGTAATGAATGCGGGATCATTTGAAAGGTCAAGCGTAGTATTCCATTTCATATCTACTAATCTAGCCCAAGTCGCTGAACCATCAACGGGTGATGAGAAGGTAAGAGGAACTGATTGCATTGAGATGCCATGAGCTCCTGGAACACCATCCGAATTCAGAGTTACTGCATTGGCAGCATCGACCACTACTACTTGCATACCTGGATGCGTATAGTTAGATACATCTTGGAATTGTAATTGGAAACCAAGCGAAAGAGGGTCAGCTCTTCGTAATGTGGTAGCATCTACTTCATCTCCGGAATTTAGCATCCACGCCTTGAGTCCATTTGCTGTTGAAACAACAACGTATGAGTTAGTAACCACACTCCCTCCTGTAGCATCAGCAGCAGTATATCTACCAATAATTGGATTACCATTTCCAATCTGAATCACAGTTGCTCCATTTTCACCAATTGCGATTAGATGCGTGCCATCTGAACGCATACTGTAGACCGGCCAATCTTCCATAGAGAATACATTTGCTCCTGAATCAAATTGACCAGTACTTCTTACCCAGTGAACCAGAGGCCCAGTATTGGTTGCAATGTGTACTCCCCATATGTCTGCAGTTACTGCAGTAACAGAATTGGATGGTAATTGGTCGAATTGATGTTGAGCGATTACAGTTTGGCTGGTAGAATCAAATTGAGTGATACCTGGTCTTTCAGTTCCCTTTCCATCATGAGAGATAAAGAGACTATTTTGAGAGATTGTAGTTCCGCCAGATGTAGTAGTAGTAGTGGTCTTGCCAACTAGAGCCCAAGAGGATGTACCCATCATGCCATCCGATGAAGTGAATGTTGTGAATGAGTTTGCAGATGTGTCATGCATTGACAACCCATTTGGTGTAGCCATCCATATATTTCCATCATATTCGATGATGTCTTCAACATATGATATTGGTAATCCGTCGAGAGCAGTCCAAGCAGTTTCCCAATTGTTACCACTAGCATTCCACCTTGCAACACCGTTATTTGTTGCAATGTAAACCATATCTTGGCCAGGAAGATTACCTGTTACTGTGAGGAATCCGTTGATATTATTCGAAGGTAATCCTGCCAGAAGTCTTCCCGCAGTGTATGTGCTAGAAGTAGTATTGAAGATTTGAATTCCAGCAGATGAGGTGCCAGAACCTTGCAATCCAATGAATAACTCATCACCTACAACTTTGATTCCATCTTGGAAGTTATGGATTCCTGTAGGCAATGATTGTAGCATTCCAGTGGTGGTATCCAACATTCTTAGTCCACGATTATTACTTGCTAGGTACAGATCAGTTCCCACCAATTCAATATCGGTTACAGCAGCATTAGCAGGTATTGTCCATCCCTTTTGCCATTCAATTGAACCATTCGCCAATCTCAGACCTTGTAATACTCCAGAACCAGTATTTTGCCAAGAAGCAGATGCAACCCATAGATGAGTTTGATTTCCTGCCATTGAGGTTACTTGCCCACTTACCAAATTAGGTAGGGCGTGAATAGCGTTCTGGCCACTTTGGCCTAATGTATCAACATGAGAATAGCCGGATGTTCCACCGGCTTGACCAATCAACCATTGAGTTCCTAACCAATCAATTGAAGATACCGCAGAGCCTGTTGAAAGAATACTTGCAGAACCTACAGTTGCCCCATTAGCCGATAGAAGGACATAGCCTCCTCCAATCACATTGTCACCTTGAGTTCCAATATCGTAGCCAATTGCTAATTTGCCGCCAGCAAATTCCATTGCACCCCACCATACTGGGTCAGTAGGAATGTTGTGAGATGTTGAGGTTAGAGACGAAAGGCGCTGATTATTATTGTAGTCATATCTGGAAATCGGCTCTGAATCATCGTTATATCCGATATAGAGGATTTTACTCGAGTCATCACAAGCCAATGCTGCTGCATTACCATCATCCAATCCACTTGATGTGGTGAATGAAGACAACACTGTGCCATTAGCGAGATCAAATCTAGCAACACCTCCGTTATTCGCAGTAACAGATACATGGAATATTCCTGAACACATTGCCATGCCTATTGGATAACCATTCGGAATACCGTTCGAACCTGTATTCCATGTTGTCCAACTACCACTAGAGTCGAGATGCATAATTTCCCCATTGATTCCATTCCATCCTTGAGTTCTCGCAGTGCCGACAACTAGGTCAGTTCCATTAGTCCATAACTCGTAAACAATGTCGTCAGCAGAATTTGGTAATCCTGAACCAGGTGTCCAAACGGATAGCCATTGATTTGTACTTTCGTCATATCTTGCGATTCCATCTTCTGTAGCAAACAGCGTTTCACCATCATATTCGAGAATTTCACGTATTGGAAATTCTAAATTATCCCATTCTCCAATCTTGGTTCCATTTGAATAAAAAGCCTCTAGTTTTTCATCACCCCAAGAAATCCACTCGACTCCATTTGAAGAGATGTAAGACGTTACTCGATTTACCGACCCTCCTGGCATCAATTCAGCCTGCCAAGAATCCGTAGTCAGATTGTATAGAGCAATACCTCCACTACCTTGGGTATTCCACCATTGGCCACTAGCAACCGAAACATGCAGTACATCCCCAATGATTTCCAAGCCGTAAACATCGCCCCCATTTTCATCGACCTGTTGACCAGCATCTAATGCAGACTTCGCAGTGAAATTAGCAATATCAATTCGATATACGTTGTCCGAAGAATACTGCTGATGATAGTATAGAGTGTCTCCATAAATCGCCAGATCGTAAGGGTCGTCTCCATCAGAATACAAGCTGCTGCTCTTTTCAATATCGTACACTTCAGTTCCCGTTGTGACATTTATCAATTGGAAACCGTCGCCGCCTCCAACCCAAAGATGACCGGGCCTGAAATCTGCAATTAATCCAGTAACATCTTCGTTACCGGGATCTAAGACATTGTCCTGAGTCCAAGTTGTGAGCCATTCATTATTTGGAATATCATATCTGGCAACTCCAATCCCATTCAATCCAATGTAAGCCACATCATCGATAACTTCGACCAATGCATTATCAGTTTCTTCTCCGACTTCCCAAGTATCGGTTACTGTGAACGAAGTTTTGTCGATAAGGCCGACTCCACTATTTGTTCCTCCAAACACCGTTGAACTATTCATTCCAATAGAATATACTCCCCAATTTGGCATTCCATCTTGGTTATTTAGACAATCTTGGATTGTAGTTTGAACGTACTTACAAACTCCGATATTGGTAGCAGAATATGTTGTAGAACCATCGAATACGAAATCAAAGTGTTGTGAGGGCTGTACTACCCAATTACTACCTGTAGTTAGAGAGGTAGCAGTATTGCCATCCCATACAAGGGCACCATTTCCTGTTCCAATGTATAATTCTCCCATTACGGTGTTTTCTTCTAATGCATAGACTTGACTACTTGGTAGAATTTCTGTTGCACTAGGTGTGCCTCTATCTGGAGTTACGGTTAATGGGATAAGGATCTCTCCGGTAGACAAATCCTTTCTTGCAACTCCATAACCAGGTAATCCCATATGCAGGATTTCGGGATTAGTTCCATAGATTGCAACTGGTGCAAAGTTGACATCATTGATTCCAGTAGATACCCAAGACCCAAGGAATGTATTGTTCGCAATAATATATCGATTCAATCCATCATCTGAAGTTCCAATGTAAGCAACTCCGTTGTGAATGGCTACACCAGTAGGGCTATCTGAATCCAAATCGCTATTTGCTTCATCTAGTCCAATTACAGAGGATGCTGATGATTTATTGAAAGCAGAAGCTCCACTTTGCGGGTGGATTGCAACAACCCAATCTCCTTCTACATCTAATCCAGAGATTTCGTTAGATAGTAGGCCGTCTCCAGAATCCCATGTATCCAATACATTTCCTAAGGAGTCTACTACATGTATTCCGCTACCCATCGTTCCGACTAGCACATTTACGCCATCATTGACAATTTGCGAAACAGTATCTCCCATGTCAACAGGAGATAACCATCTGGCTTGGCCGATAGAGTACCTGTCGAGATAAGAATCACTTCCGACATAAATGACTCCATTGAATTGCATAGCATCTCCCATGTCGCTTGCACTAGGTCCACTTCCAATCACGAAATCCCCAGTGTGCAGAGGTGTGTTTCCAGGCTCAAGCATAGCCAATACAGCACTGCCGTCAGTCACCATCACAGTGTCATTAGTAGGGCTTCGCACACCCGAATTTGGCCAGTGAAGTATGTTTCTTGCATCATTGATTAGGCCTAAATCTGTTAGGGGGATAGATGATGAGAATATTCCAGAATTGGTATTGTAAATGTGGACAGTGTCTCTGGTAAGGATTTGGATTTCGTTGTTGACTACAGTCAAGCCACGAACCTCGTTTGATGATAACCAATTTCCATTATTCCATGTTGCTAACCAGAAATTGTTCGAAAGGTCCCGTCTTGCAATTCCTGCATCAAAAGACGAAATCAGAAGTTGATTTCCAGCAACCGCAAAGTCACTGATGTAATCAGAATGCAAATTATTTGCAGTAGACCATGGCGAAAGAGGAGACATCGAAGAAACATCCCACCTTCCAACTCCGCCACCAAGCAATGATGCATAGATTACGCCATTGTTTTCAAAGACCTTGATAGGAATTCCCGCAGGCCAATTACTGGTCGAACTCGCCTGTTCAAGTGTCCAACCAGTTCCTGCAGCGTTCAGAGTGAAAATTCCAGATTCGCTAAGTGCGAATAAGTCTCCATTATTAGCAACATGAATTTGACTCCATGCCCCGCCCGAAGGCTCAACAGGTAGGTCTGGATTCCAACTAGTGTCGTCTAAATCCACAGAATGTAAAATTCCAGTTGCGGTTGTTATTAGCATTCGATTATTTGCAACATCCATTTCTAAATCTGTAACATAGTTGTCATCAGCAGTGTTTTCTATTTGGAATAAATCAATGGCGCTAGGAGAAGATTGTGCATCGAGAATAATGATGTAGGTTCCAATAGCCACATACATTCTTCCATCAACCGGGTGAATTTCGTAGTCTTGGATATACAAGTCGACAGGTTGTAGTGAGGTGAAAGGATCTGCAGGAGCGAGAACTTCGAGAATGAAATCAGTGATTTCAGAACCAGAAGGCAAAGTTACAGTGGCACCTACATCTGCATTAGGCCCTAGCCTACCTTGATGAGGGTTTGATGCATCAAATCCAAAGCTCTGACCTAACCATCCATTACCTCTCCAATCAAACATTACTTGGCCAGTATCGGGCGACATCAACAACGGTTGCTGAATTAGAACACCATCAGATCCATCAACTCTAATCTCCATGGAAACATTCCCCAAAATAGCACCTGGTGCAAAATTAAGCATCCAATCAGCACTTGCCTGAGTGCCATTTATTGCATTGGCCCCAGTTGCATTTAGCAGTACCCATCCTGTATCTTCAGACCCCTCCATCGGCCAAATTGTACCATTAGCACCTTCGTGAGCGCTGGCCACAGGTGCGGTAAGGATTGGCACCAGTGACGAGAGTAACATTAGAGTGCACAAGAGAACCGCTTTGGAAGCACTTCGAGCAGGGCCGTAGGCCCTGTGGAGGGAGGTCATGTCCAACCATCCTTTCTCAATGGTATATCAATCGGCCCCTCTCCTGTTAGAGAGCAGAATTGTGATAATGCGGCGAATAAATTCAATCCAACATTCAGCATTTTCAGTGTTCCACACCACACAAAGACCAAACGGCTCGCTCATACGAGTAGGAGTCTGGGAGAGTTCTATGGACCAAGAAAGTCGTGACCGAGCTATCCGCAGAGAAGCACTCGATTATCATGAGTCTGAGCCTAAAGGTAAGGTCAAAGTTGTACCAACCAAACCGCATTCAACTTCCCATGAACTCTCATTAGCTTATTCCCCTGGAGTCGCATATCCATGCCTCGAAATAGCCGAAAATCCAGATGATGCATATCGCTATACTTCGAAAGGAAACTTGGTTGCAGTAATTTCCAATGGTACTGCAGTACTGGGATTAGGCAATATCGGCGCTCTTGCGAGTAAGCCGGTAATGGAAGGAAAAGGCCTGTTGCTCAAGACCTTTGCCGACATCGATGTTTTCGACATCGAAGTCAACACCGAAGACCCCGAAGAATTCATCAAGACCGTAGTAAATATCGCACCGACATTTGGTGGAATTAATCTTGAAGATATCAAAGCGCCGGAGTGCTTTGAAATCGAAAGGCGAATCGCCGAAGCAACCGATATTCCAGTAATGCATGATGATCAGCACGGAACCGCAATAATTTCAGGAGCGGCCTTACTCAATGCTGCTGAACTTCAGAAGAAACGCCTCAGCGAAATGAAAGTTGTAGTAGCAGGTGCTGGAGCATCGGCAATCGCCTGTTCAAATCATTATATCGACTTGGGTGTAAAGCAAGAAAACATATTGATGTGTGACTCGCAAGGAATAGTCACCAAAACTCGACTAAAAGCAGGTGAACTCAATGAGTTCAAGGCGCCATTTGCTGCAGACCATTCCGACGGCGATTTAGCAGCAGCACTTGTTGGTGCAGATGTCTTCCTCGGCCTCTCCCGTGGAGGATTGGTAAATGGGGACATGGTCAAGAGAATGGCTCCCAAACCAATCATTTTTGCATTAGCAAATCCTACTCCTGAAATCATGCCCCACGAAGTTCTCGAAGTTCGCACCGATGCTATCATTGCAACCGGTCGTTCCGATTTCCCAAATCAAGTGAACAATGTGTTGGGATTCCCCTATATTTTCCGCGGCGCACTCGATGTGCGCGCTCGCGATATCACCCCGAAAATGAAGATGGCAGCGACTCATGCATTAGCAGCATTAGCCAAGGAACCAGTCCCCGATTATATCTCTCTTGCATATAGTGGGGAATCTATGCAATATGGGCCGGAGTACATCATTCCTAAACCATTTGACCGCCGGGTATTATTGTGGGAAGCATCAGCGGTAGCCGAGGCAGCAGTCAATGAAGGAATAGCGAGTATTAAGGCTAAAGATTTCGACAAACAAGCCTACATGGAATCACTTGAGGCACGCTTAGGAATGTCATATTCAGTAATGCGTGGAGTATTCAACCAAGTCAAAGGGCGAGGCAAGAGAATTGTATTCCCTGAAGGGGATAATGAAAAGGTGATTAGAGCCGCCGCCCAATTGGTTGAGCAGAAGATATGCAAGCCAATTCTTCTAGGAAATGTGGAAACTATTCGCCAAACTATGGACGAACTCAATATCGACTTCGAGCATGAAGTCTACAATCCAAGATATGATCCGCGCCGGATTGGCGTGTATGATGTTGACCTCGTTAACAGACGAGGACGTAAAGGAATGACACTCGTCGATGCTCAACGATTATTGAAATCCCGCCCTTACTTTGCAGCGTCCATGGTTGTCCAAGGTGATGCAGATGGTTTCCTTGGCGGCATAAGCAGAAATTACGGAGACGTACTAAGGCCTTGTTTGGAAGTAATTGGCCGTGAAGAGGAAAGTCGCTGCGCTGTTGGATGCTATATGATGGTAGTCAAAGGGCGTTTGATTTTCCTCGGTGACGCTACAGTAAATGTCTATCCTGATTCACAAGAACTTGCTGAAATTGCGATTCAGACTTCAAAGGTCGCTCGAAGATTTGGCGTTGAGCCAAAAGTAGCAATGTTATCTTTCTCAAATTTCGGAAGCAGTAGAGCCCAACGTTCTGAGCGAATCGAAGAAGCGATTAGTATCGCAAAGGAAATAGAACCAAATTTGATTATCGATGGTCCAATGCAAGCTGATACTGCATTGGATCCAAGGGTGCAGAGCGAATATCCATTCATGTCATTTGAAGGCCCGGCCAATGTATTGATTTGTCCAAACCTTGCGAGTGCAAATATCGCTTACAAATTACTAGAAGAGCTAGGAGATGCAGACACGACAGGGCCGATTCTAGAAGGGCTAGAGAAACCGGTACAACTTCTCGCACGTGCAGATGGCGTGCGCCACATTGTCAACATGGCTGCAATCTGCGCTCTCGATGCAATTCGTCAGCAGTCGTATTGGGCAAATCTTAGCGACGGCGAGTGAGTTCGCCATCTTCGACGAACCAAGTAGCGCGTTTGGGCCTCCAGAATGCACCGGTAACAAAGCCAGCGCATAGGCCACCAAAGAGAAGATTAGCCCACCCATCTACCGCGTAACTAGAGAATCCTCTGAAAATTGGGATAGTAAAACTAGGAATAATTCCGAGTAATGTAGTCCACAGAATTTCACTACGAATATTTGCACCTAAATCAGCAGTATCTGGCACTCTAATGTCATCTCCTGACCTCTTTGGAGATACTACTAGTCTTGTTACAACTTTGGGCAGAGATCTATCTGCTGGCGTAGAATATCTTACTTTCACATCCTTATTCTTAGGATGGGTAGCGAAAGCAACTCGATGACCTGCCATCGGGCCGAGCAAGTCACCATCTCTAGGTCGTCCATCCATGCGAGCACCACGGTGATTTCCCGTTGCCTCATCTGCTAGGAATTCGGTTAATCCTGCAGATAGTTGAATTTCATTTTCCGCATGTACCCACTCTGATTCACTGGGTGCTCGAACTTCATCATCAAAGTGCTTGGAAAGAATGTTGCAGACCGATTGCAATGTATCCAAATCCATTCCCTCATAGGATGAATTATCATTTGATTCTTCACCCATTATTGTAGCAACTTGGGCCTTTGTCAATGGATTTTTCATAATGAGGTAAGAAGGTAAATTCACTTGATGCCTCGGTCTTTCCGAAGCGTGGATCCATCCTCCCTTATTGGTGCCAAGAAGAACTTCGCCGGCTGGAATTTGGATAAATTCCAAGCCGAATTGTCCCTCGACAGTTTCCATTATTACACCTTCAGTGTGGCTTCAATGGCTCGGTACCAAGCCATCCCAGCGGCATGTTCTGTCAATTGAGAAAATTGCGGGTAAGGCGAAATTGAGCGCATATAGCCGAATGCGACTAAGTCCACTAAGTCAGGTGCTTTTCCTCCGAAGAATTCAGCACCGTCAAATGAATCTGTAAATTCGGTTAGTAGGTCGTGCCATAATTGCTTGGGTTTTCTCCCATCTTTTTTGACCCGGCTACGTGCGATTATTCCCCACATAATAGGGAAGCCCGCCCATGCATAGAGGCGCTTTGAGATAAATCCGAAATTTTCTAATTTTGAAACTCTAGTAGTGGTTTTTAGAGCCGAGATTATACTTCCATACAGAATTGGAATCGTTGCCTTGCTCATGTGCAGGTCAGCCCATTCCAACCACTTATCTCTTCGAGCATCGTCTTCACTTGCCCATAGTGAACCGCCGTTGTATTTGGCATCGATATGTTTCATAATCGGAGTTGAATCAGTGATGATTTCCCCATTTGCTTCGACCCAAACTGGTACCTTTGTCCATTCAGGCGCAGATGGTAATTGCTTCTTTGCCTTCATTGGATTGACCTGAACTTTTTCATGTTCAAGTCCAATGTGCTCTAACAAACTCCTAACCTTCCAACAAAACGGACAGGTGTACAACATGTGTAGTTGAGGGGTGCTCGCCATGAACGAGCGTGAAGAGCCACCTTCATGAGTCTTCAGTACTACGAGACCCTTCGGGTCTCCAGCCTGGTTTCCAGAACGATAGGTCATCTAACCACTTTCTGAACTCTTCATCATCACCGGTAAGAAGACGGTGCGCACGCATACGCAGTCCCTCGATTAGAGCATCGTCCATGATGCCGTCTTTGTGGGCGTCATTCCACTCCCCTTGCATCTGTCGGACCATTCTTCGTGCCTCTTCAGGGGAATCAAAGTTCAATTCACATGCTTCTTGGAGATCAGCGAGCCATGTGCGCGTGTCTCTGCGAATGACATCGGGAACGCGCACACGCTCGGCTTTGGACTTGAACGGCCACCAACCCATGGTCACAACTTAGGTTGGACCATCAATAGTCTTGGGGTCTCTAGCCCTCGGAGAGGTATGGGCAGGGTTGTTGTACATCTCCACGGCAAACCATCGGACCGCAATATGGCAATGCTCGTCGAAGAGTATTCACAGCGGCTAAAGTCTAGAGTTAGACTTGAGATTCACAGTGTGAAATTAGTAGCTAGAGAGTATCTTTCTAGTTTACCTGATTCCACGATATTATTGGATGAGGGTGGAGAGGAATTCACTTCTACCGAATTCGCAGAACGCTTTGCTGAGTGGACAATTTCCCAAGAGGACACACATCTTGCGATCGGGCCAGCAGACGGTTTTCCAAAAAATAATGGGTATAAATCAATCTCATTATCAACGATGACAATGCCTCACGAGTTAGCAGCCGTAGTGCTGATGGAACAACTGTATCGCTCCTATGAGATAGGCAGAGGTAGCGCTTACCACCGGGCCTGAGTTAGAATTATTTCAATCGTAATGAGTGCAATCGCTCGTAGAAAGTTTGGCATTCATCACAAAATTCCTGATAGTCTGGAGGGAGTTCTCCAATTCGCGGCTTGTAAGGTGCGAAACCTGTAGATTCCCATACTGCATCATACCAATGCTCTGCCCAAATCCCATCACATTCCCTTGGACCTGATTGCCATGAAAGCATTGCTGGGTCGAAAGGGATATCCAATACATCACATAATTTCGATAGCATTCCCTTTGGATTCTGTAAGATGTCTCTAGAGTCAATTATTGGAGGAATTTCTCCTGTGGTTTCAATAAGATAGTCAAGAATTCGGCTTTGTTGAGGAATACCAGTTGCCATTACATCGATTTGGTCTGTTTTCTTTGCCAAGGAAAGGAGTACCTCTCTCGGGTCCCGAATGAGTAGACAGTTAGTCAATTCTGATATCCATTTTAGGTCGATATTGGGTAGAAGATGGTGCGTCATGTGCTTTTGATACCAGACGCCCGCTCCGTTCGGGATATTTCCACAAAGTGAATCCACCACCTTTTGCCAATCAGTCTCGCCGTCATCAATCACGGCTTGTGCTCCAGGATGAGTGACTCCAGTTTTGGCTAGATAGTGAGCGTACAATGGCTCATCACTGCAAAATGAATCCTGTCTATTATCAAATGAATACATCATTGCAGTTGAGATATTTCGAGGCCCAGACCACATAGCAATCCTTGTTTCAGACATCGCATTCACTCCTAATCAATTCGAGATATAATTTCTGTAATCTCTCAACCATAGGGCCTCTAACTCCGCCACTTAGTGGCTTACCATCATATTCGATGACGGGAGTCAATCCAGCAAATGTTCCAGTGACGAATGCTTCATCAGCTTCATCCACATCTGCAGTGGTGAAATTCTTCTCAAAACATGGGATATCATTGTCATGACAAAGATTGATGATGTTTTGTCTTGTAATCCCATCGAGGCAGTATTCACCCTTTGAAGTCCAGACTTCTCCATTTTTGACCATGAAGAAATGTGTTGAATTACAGGTACTGACATTACCATTAGGATCCAACATCAAACCTTCTTCCCCGCCTTTTTCAGCAGCATCGATACATGCTGCAATACAATTGTGTTTTGATAAGCTGTTAATCCGAGGGTCCTGGACATTTTGAGGGCCTCGGATTACATCGACCGTTACCAAAGTAATACCTTTGATACTGCGCTCGATATTGGCTTTCTTGTATTCAGGAATAATGACCAAGGTTGGAGCGCTTGAGATAACCCAAGGTGCTTGATAGGGCGTAGGCTTCAATCCGCGAGTGATAATGAGGCGAATGTGAACTTGGTCGTGCATATCATTTGCCTTGATGACTTTCTGAATCTCTGCAAGAATCTCTTCTCTCTCATATGGAATTTCAAGAGAGATTACAGATGCTCCATGGTACAAACGGTCTAGATGTTCAGTGATGAAAACCAACACATCATCATGTAGACGAAAGGCTTCCCAGACTCCATCTCCTAGGAGAAAACCAGCATCGAATACCGATATTTTTGCATCTTTACGACGAAATAATTCGCCATTAATCGAAATCCACACATTTTCGTTGCGGGGATCTTGTTGATACTCGTGTGTCCCCATTGTTTGCTCATGGAGCCTCATGTATTGAAAGCAATCTATAACGGTTGGAATTCATATCGACAGTTCAAAGCAGCAATAGTTTGGTCTGACAACCCTCAAAAAGAGGTGTCCTTACCCACTGCTCGTGGAGACTTGGTGGTTCCTAGTTTTTGAATTCGCAGTCGCCATCTCACTGATGGTGATGAGTAAGCGTCAGCCATTTCCTAGGGCAAGTTATCGCTACGGGTTAGTGCTATTGATAATCGCATCATTATTCTTAATTGGAGAGAATGCTCCTCGACCAACCGGTGTACATGTTCACCTTCTTTTCCTTCTTGCATATGGCGCTGTAGGATTGCTAAAAGGCGTTCATAGTATGCTGAAAACTCGCACCGAGGTAATCGTGGCTCCTTTCGCTGGTTTTCTTTTCAGCGTGGGCGCAAGTGCAGCAATGGCAATGGAATGGCCAAATCTTTCGAAAATCGAAGAATATGCTGCATTTGCAATGATTGTCATCATTGGATGTGGCCAAACCTGGTTGGTTTTCCGAGGACTTTTGATTGGAAGGCTTCCACTTGCGTGGTCAAAGGCGGGCCTTGTTGCACTAGAGCGAGGACATGTTTCAGGCGACCATGGAGCAATCGACTGTTTTGAGAAGGCGTGGGATTTAGAAGAAGAACATCTCAACCCAATGGCTTGGGCAGCTCTTGCTAGGTGTAATTCATTTCTTGGAAATAGCGATGAAGCGCGATATTGGTCAAAGCGTTTGGCTGAATCTGGGGGAAATGAGGCAGTTGCAGAAGAGTGGCTCGATGCTATTGATTCTGCTTTGAATAGGCTAAAAAATCTAAGTGAAGAGGAATAAATACACGGGATATCCCCGGGACCCCTCACAATAAATCGTATGGCTTAAGTGTCTAGAGGTTGATATACAAACATGGGAAAGAGCACAAAGAATGATTGGTCAGCCTCCATGATAGGTTGGTTTGCCATCTTGATTTGGTTTTCAGCATCTCTACTTTCTCAAGCGGCATA
>Ga0066836_10000733_pt1 | contig 16526 bp, 15 predicted proteins | sample ETNtaG_18_FD_71568 | JGI IMG/M metagenome (GOLD analysis project Ga0066836, IMG submission 71568) | Marine microbial and viral communities from oxygen minimum zone, Eastern Pacific Ocean - ETNP201302SV91 | ecosystem: Environmental > Aquatic > Marine > Oceanic | place: Pacific Ocean: Eastern... | reverse complement strand
GGATGTGATGTAGCGCTTTGTTCACGTTCAGATGACACTGTTGCTCGAACACTTCGTGAACTTTCTGGCGGTCGTGGTAACGCTATTGGTCGTGCATGTGATGTGACCGATAAGGAAGACTACGAGGCATGGATTGAAGAAATGGTTGAACAAATGGGTGGTGTAGACATTTTCATACCTGGGGTAAGCGCTGGAGGAGGAGCAGACAGTGAAAAAAATTGGTGGAAGAGCTTTGAAGTAGATGTACTTTCAACCGTAAGAGGATGTGAAATAGTCACCCCTCACATGCGCGAATCAGGAGGCGGTGCAATCACATTTATAACAACGACTGCTTCAGTTGAGACTTTTGGCGGCCCGCAGGCATACAACGCTATGAAAGGATCATTGCTGGTATACGCTAAACAACTTTCACAAGAAGTCGGCAAAGACAACATTCGAGTTAACTGTGTCTCACCAGGCCCAATTTACTTTGAAGGCGGGTCATGGCAAATGCTCAAAGACACTATGACTAAATGGTTCGCAAAGATAGAACGAGACCACCCGACAGGGCGGTTAGGAACGCCAGAAGAAGTCTCCAACTGCATTGTTTTCCTTTCAAGCCCAGCTGCTAGTTGGGTTTCAGGTACGAATCTCATGGTTGATGGCGGGTTCACCAAACGCGTACAATTCTGATCGGAAACGCATGGAACCTATCCGAAAGAATCACATCAGCCGGAGTGACCCAGATAGAAATCCCAAAGGGACTCCGATGGCGAAGTCACCAGATTTAGATTTGGGAACAAGTATCATCCCCAAAGAACGCTATATTTCAAAAGATTTCATGGAGAAAGAATGGGACGGCATTTGGACGAAAGTCTGGCTTCTTGGTTGCAGAGAAGACCAAATCCCAGAGCCAGGAGATTTTATTTGCACGAATATCGGTCAAGAATCAGTCTTGTTAGTTCGTCAAACCAATGATGAAATAAAAGCATTTCATAACGTGTGCATGCACAGGGGGAACCGATTAGCAGATGAAGGACTTTGGCATGCAGACCGTTTTGTGTGCGGCTACCACGGTTGGACGTATGATTCTGATGGCACGTTCGTTGACATACCTGATTTGGAGACCTTTCCTCAAGGAAAACCTCCGTGTGGTGGCTTAGTCGAATTGCCTTGTGATACATGGGCATCTTTCGTGTGGTTCAACTTAAACCCTGATGCAGAGCCATTAGAGGAATATCTTGGCGAACTCATTGGCCACTTTGAGCCATATCATTTTGAACGTATGGCTATGACTCGTTGGGTAACAGCTGAGTGGAATTGCAATTGGAAAGCATCGGTAGATGCTTTCGCTGAAACGTACCATACCGCTCAAACACACCCCCAACTGCTCTGGTATCTTGAAGATCTAGACGTTCAAATAGATCTTTATGGGAAACACAGTAGGTATCTAGTCCCATTTGGCTTATTAAGTCCCCGTGTCGAATCAGTAGGAGAAATCCCTCCACCTCTAAAAGCAATGCTTAAAAGTGCTGGAATGGACCCAGCTTCATATGAAGGCTCAATCAATGAGATAAGAGATGTTGTGCAGCAGCATAAGAGATGCACGCAAGAAGAACAAGGAAAAGACTTTTCTGATCTACATGATGAACAGTTGACAGATGATTACAATTATTTAGTTTTTCCAAACATTACAACGAATACGCATTCTGATGACCTGATGCTTTTCCGCCATCGCCCACACCCGATAGATCCGAATAAAATGTTGTTCGATGTTTGGATGTTTGAGTTAATCCCAGAGGGTGAAGAATGGCCGGACCTGCCTAAACATGATTATCGTCCAGAAGGAAGCAAGCGGTCACTTGGGTTGGTGATTGATCAAGATGCTTCCAACTTGGCATCGGTGCAAGCCGGAATGCAAAGCGCTGGCTATCCGGGACTTTGGCTTTCTGATCAAGAGCTACGACTCCGCCACTTTCACAAGACAATTTCAGATTATGTTGGAGAGTAGCAAGGGAACAAGCAATCTGTTTCCGGAATATAATGAATTACTGTGATGTTTGGAGGTAGCAATGGATAGCGATCGTGATGTTGTGATTGTAGATGCGGTACGTTCAGCTACTGCGAAGCCAAACAGCCGCTTATCAAGGTTTCATGTTACCGACCTGCTAGGGGATGTGATCAGTTCACTTTTTGAGAGAAACAAAGTTGACCCAGGATCAGTTGATCACGTAGCAGGGGGTTGTATAGCTCAGGTCGGGGAACAAGCAAATAATGTCACTCGTACGGCTTGGTTAGCTGCGGGGCTACCTGTTCATGTGGGAGCTTCGACGACATCTACACAATGTGGCTCTGGTCAGCATGCAAACACGTGGGCACATTCATTGATTTCTTCCGGAATGGCAGAGATAGTGGTCGTTTGTGGTGTTGAATCTATGTCGCATGTACCCATGGCATCTCAAATACCGGTAAATGAAGAGGGTGAGGCGTATTTAGGTGAACGCTATACAGATCGTTACAAAGAGATTCATGACCCTACTAATCAACTTGAAGGGGCTGAACGAATAGCTAAGAAATGGGAGTTAACACGAGAAGAGTTGGACCATTTCGGTGTCAGGTCACAGAATCGGGCGGAGATTGCGTGGAACGAAGGCAGATTTGATGGTCAAATTATTCCATTTGACGTGCATGGGGATGGATCTGATATTCATAACCGAGATGAGGGGCTCCGCGAGACAACATTTGAAGGTCTGTCAAAACTCAAACCGATCGCTGGAGTCGGATATTTTGCTGAATCTGCAGAGTTTCATACTGCCGGTACAGCGTCACAATTAGCAGACGCATCTTCGGCTCTATTGGTAATGAGTATGAAGAAAGCGAAAGATCTTGGGCTGATACCGCTAGCAAAAGTCATCAGTTCATGTCTGGTCGGAAGCGACCCCGCTCTCATGTTGACGGGACCAATACCAGCGACACAAAAATTATTAACTGACACTGGAAACACGACAGACGATATAGATATCTTTGAGATCAATGAAGCATTTGCTGCTGTCGTATTGGCTTGGGCGAAAGAACTCAACATAGAAATAGATGATCGGGTTAACCCCAATGGTGGCGCAATAGCTATAGGGCATGCTCTAGGTTCTACAGGTCCGCTTCTCATCACTAAAACCGTGCATGAACTTCATAGGTCAAATGGTCGATTAGGTCTCATCAGCATGTGTTGCGGTGGTGGACTCGGAACTGGAACGATTATTGAACGACTTTAAAGAGGGTCATTAATGATGCAGGTGCGAAATCTTCAAGGGAAAACATTCGGATCCGTTATCACTGGAGTTGACCTCGAGAATTTAAGTAATGAAACGTGGGAAAAATTACACGGATTGTGGATTGAGCGCGCACTTCTCATCTTCCCAAAAGTATTTCTATCTCCTGATGGGCAGGACGAATTTGCTCTACGCTTCGGAGATATTGAATTCCCAAGGACTGCGATATCTAACATTGGAAAAGGAGAGAAGCTTCACTATGAAATCAGTGATGATGTCGTGAAGGTTCTCCGAGGGAACGAGGGTTGGCACCATGACAGTACATATATGCCAATTCAAGCTAAAGCAGCTGTATTCAGCGCGGAGATCGTCCCAACCTCAGGGGGTATGACCGGCTGGGCAGATATGCGGGCCGCCTACGAATCTTTAGATCCAGCTATGAAAGAGCGTCTAGAGGATATGCGGGCTTACCACTCGTATTACTTCAGTCAAGGCAGAGACGGGTACTTACCGACCGAGCAGAATGAAGATGGGACATACAACTATTACGGATTCCATGGGGAGGATGTCTCTCTTCGCCCTTTGGTCAAAGTCCACCCTGAAACTGGTTTGAAAAATTTGATCATTGGGCGTCACGCCCATGACATAATCGGCATGTCCAAAGAAGAATCCACAGTTTTTCTCGATGACCTAAATGACTTTGCCTGCCAAAAGCAGCATGTTTTTTACCACGAATGGGAACCAGGAGATGCCGTGGTTTGGGATAACCGGCGGCTCATGCACCGCGCCACCCCATATGACATGACTCAACAGCGGCGCATGTGGCACACAAGAGTAGCAGGTGATCCCCAAACGGAATCAGCCCTGAACCATCAACCGGTTTAGGAAACGCAAATGTTCCTGAGATGAGACCGGATCTGATCAACATTGAAGAAGCTATGAAAGTGTTAGGAGTGCTGCCAGAGATGGAATGGGAAGCCATTCGGGTCGCTTATCGGCAGAAAGTTCTTCTTACTCATCCAGATATCGCATTAGGAGAAGACAAAGAAACTTTGATGATTGAAGTCAATTTGGCATTCAAACTGCTCTCTGAGGTAACCGAACAAGGCAAAAAACCAATCCCATCGAAAGAGTTGACGAGTGGAGAAGACAACAGCTTCTCACTCTCTCTCAAGCACATTGATGCGTTCCAACAAATAGTTGAAGCCAGCCATGAGATAGGTGATGTTATTTTTCTCAGCGAAGAAGAAGGTCTTATACAAGTCCTGCTCAATACAGGAACAGAGGCACAATCAATGCTCCTCATAGCCATTGATTTCTCTGTAGAACCCACTCAAGCTCTTTTTACGATGGAAACGGATGATGCTGCTCATGCACCTGATTTAAAAAGCATCATTGAAAAATTCAGTACCTTACAAGCGTTGTAATCTTCAACCTTTAGGCAAAAAAGTTTTTTGCTGTTGACCAAAGTTCAGGGGAAACACTTTTGAGAGACCCGACCGCTTCTTCAAGGGGCACGGTTGTGATTGAACCATTCTGTAAAGCGACCATTGCCCCGAACTGTTCTTCGTGGACAGCATCAATTGCTGCTATTCCCAAACGTGTTCCAAGGACGCGGTCATAAGGATTGGGAGTACCGCCACGCTGGACATGACCTAAGACCGTTACTCGTGTTTCAAACCCAGTCCTTTTTTCAATTTCCGAAGCAACGATTTGTGAAACCCCACCGAGTCTTTGGTGACCGTACTGATCTACTTCTGGTGTTGGCAACTCAAGGGTTCCTTCTTCAGGTAGCGCACCTTCGGCTACAACAACGACCGAAGCGTATCTTCCGGCGTCATGCCGTCGCTGCAGGGAGTCGGCAACATTTTCTATGTCAAATTTTTCTTCAGGTACGAGCACTATCGTGGCACCACCTGCAATACCCGCCCAAGTAGCGATGTGTCCGACATGACGTCCCATCACTTCCACTACCATCACCCGGTCATGTGATTCAGCTGTCGTATGGAGGCGATCTATGGCTTCGGTTGCTATGTCCACTGCGGTGGAGAAACCAAAAGTCATTTCCGTGACAGCAATATCGTTGTCAATGGTTTTGGGAACGCCAACGATTTTAGTGAGTTCGTCGTTGTGCACCTCTAACGCGCATGACAACGTTCCTTCGCCACCGATCACAATTACAGCATCAATCCCCATTCTCTCACAGACTTCTTTTACTCGTTGAGGCCCATCCTCAGACATGTACGGGTGGTCGCGTGTTGTCCCAAGCACTGTTCCTCCACGCGGGAGGGTTCCACGCATTTTTTCAATGGATAATTCTTCATAGTTTTCTTCAAGAATGCCTTTCCATCCATCGAAAAAACCTATAACCGTGTCTTCGTAGTGCTTCTCTGCTTTTCGCACAACAGCGCGAATAACCGCATTTAAACCCGGGCAATCACCACCGCCTGTGAGAATACCAACTTTCACGTCACCCTCCTTCAGGAAAGGTTTTTGAAGAGGGCTTTCTTTCCATTTCAGAATTATTATTGTCCGGCGGCGATATCTTGTATGCGAGCTTGGACGTCAGATACCGGTTGGATGCGGGCAGTACCTCGGTCAATTATCGGGTTAAGGCCATTGTGTATAGCGTCGGCAGAGTCAGTATCGATGACAAAGAATAGTTGATGGCCAGGACCATCAACCCATGCACCGATGACGTCCACTCCTTCATTTTCAAGAGATTCAAGAACTTTTCCAAATGAGTTAAGTAAAACTTCTGAGTCATGAATCGGGCAAGTGAGTTCGTTATGGGTATGGGTCACATGAAATAACATTTTTTCTCCTAAAACAGATCGTGGGTAAAGAATACAACGCAGGTTTTGGCTTTAAGTGTAATTAGGAAATTTGGTCACTTGCAGCAATCAGAATAAAAACTGGTTTGTTCAGCTTCCTGGGGCTCTGTACTGCGCATTTTGCACAATGGCAGAGGCTGCATCAAGTTCATCTGCTGTTAATAGTGGTGTCATTTGAACGTTTACGGTTCCTGAAGAGGAAACCGCTAACGAAGCAGCTGCCGCTGAAGCAGCATCGGGCATTTCGCAGATTCCGACAATATCGTCAGCACCATACGCAAAGTACATTGCTTCTAGTGAGCCACCAAGTGATTCAATCAAACTTGTAGCTTGCTCTAACCGAGCGTTTCCGCCTTCAGCTATCAACGCTTTTGCTCCATCGGCATTATATGAACCAGTAATCATGTAATGAGGCATATCAACTCCTTTAATTTACTTGTTCCAAAACTTAATCAAAGAATGGTTAACGTACCATTTCAAAATCAGTTTTCATATAGCTGTAACAGCCCAGTAGGGCAAAAATTTTGCCTCAGTATGCCGTTAAATGTTGGTTACTTTGAGTTTGGAGGTCACTTCTCCGGGCTCAGGGAACCGTCCCATCTGATGTTTAGAGTAGATGAGGGTTTCGTTGACTTTGACGTCAAAGATGCCTTTGTCACTAGGCACGAGAGTGAGTGAAGCCATTTGGTGTTGGTATTCGTTCATGAGTTCATGGGCGACGCGCACGGCATCACTTGAATAATCTCAAGGAACACAGTATTCAACCGTTACCTCAAGTTTGCTCATCATTGCCATCAGAGGGATCTTCTTCTTGGTCTTCGTCATCTATGAAACCCCATAACCCACTTAGTAAACCATCATCGTTTCCCTCACCGTTGGCTTCACGCTCCAAGAGTTTATCCAAGGGTTTGAGCATCACACCATGAATAATCTCTGAACGATATGTTGAAAAACGCTTGTTCCTGTTCTTAATATTGAAGGGGTTATCATCCAAGCTAGATAAGCGTTCGCCACTTTGGTTCTCCGCTCGTTCCTCCAAAGCATTTTTCACGGAGGAAAGTTTGGCTCCCATATTCTTAATCCATGATTGTTTTTCTGTCATAGCACTCTGATTAGCATCCTAGATCAAGAAGTAGTTTCAGTTCGGTTCTATGCAAAGTCACTGCCACGAACACACGTGTTCGTCATCGTTCCAATCCCTTCAATTGTTGTTTCAACAACATCACCACCTTGGAGGAAAGAGCCGTTTCGGAATCCAACCCCGTCAGGGGTTCCACTGAAAATAATGTCACCAGTCGTTAACGCTGTCATTGAAGAAAGATATGAAATCAACGCTGGAACGGTAAAGATCATGTTAGAAGTCCGCTCATTTTGGCGTATCTCCCCATTTACTTTTGTTGTTATTTCCAGATCACTGGGATTGTCGAAACTATCAATAGACACAAGAAATGGTCCAATGGGACCGAAGGTGTCAAAAGATTTCCCTAAATTAAACTGCGGTGGAGAGTCTTTAAATTGGACACCCCGATCAGAAAAGTCTTGACCGACGGAGAAACCCAGAACATGGTCCCATGCATCACTCTCGGCAATATCCTTCCCTTCTTCCCCGATCACGATCAGGAGTTCCCCTTCATAATCGCATTGGTCGCTTCGGATAATGACGTTACTATTTGGCCCAGTAATACAGGAAGGAAATTTTGTGAAAACCATTGGCACATCTGGTGTCTCCATTGAAGCTTCATCAATATGTGGCTGATAGTTCAAACCTACTCCGAAAGAATTTCGGGGTAGAGGAACAGGAGCATCAAATTCTACATCATGAATCAAGCCCGATCGAACAAAATCGTTTAATCGTGATGCGAATTCATGCAGGAGTAAGGGTTCTTTGAGCGCCTCCATGGGATTGGCGGGAACAGCTCCCCCTGAAATAGTTTCGAGATCAAAGAACGAATCGTTGCCAATGAGGGAGCTACGACCATTCACATTAGCGAATGTAAAAGCCAATGTTTATCCTCCCATTTAACAGAATAATTACAGTGTATGGCAGGTTAATCTCCAACCCCTAAGGATATAGCTCTTGCTGTTTCCTCTTCAATCATGATTTCCGCATCTACTTGCAATAACCACCCATTCTCGACACTTTGAACAGCCGCAGCTTCCAACGAAGAAATAAATGACTCCAACGTCGGGTACATAGACTTGAGTTCGGGTAGGTCTATTTCAAGAGTTTGCCCGAAGAGAAAGCAGAACCCTTCTGATGATCCCGGATCCCCAATAAGAATCCGAAGTGGGGCATCCACCGGAGGAGTTCGAACACCTCCTACAGCTATACCCAGTTCATCGCGGACAATGACAGGATCTCCTTCCATAGACACTTCGATACGCGGTGCTGCCGGTGGAACAACACCTTCGGTAACCCATGTCACGAAATGATGAAACGCTGCTTGCAGGGTTTCATGTTGGGGGCCATCGTTGATCAATCCATCACAGCCCAGAGCAGCACCTATCCTCGCTTGACGGGGGAACCCACGCGGGTACGTAATTGAATATGTGTCAGCGTGTGCAGCCCCAGCAACCTCCCACGTCCGAATATTATCTGAATCTTCTTGCCGGGCATTGGCATATTTAAGCACAGTTAAATCAGTTTCTGTTTCATAAATCAACACTGGAACATTGACATCAGTGCGGATCAGAATATTATCAAGACCTTCTTCTACTGCCGGATCAGGCGCCCCATCACCCCTCCCATGGATCAGAAATCCGTCAAAAACATCGACAAGTGGATGCACCGCATTCAAATACGACGTGAGGAATCCGGCTGACTGTGACTGACCAGCAGCAACAACGTTTGTTACCGGAAGACCATATGCAGGTGAAGAAAGAATAACCAAGCTAGCGACCGCTGCTTGGGTGAAAATATCAAATGAGTATGCATCACCCGGATGGGAAAGATCCCCATATCTTTCAGTATCACGAATCGGCAACCCACGAGTGTCGATAAGCCCCTGCGGTATGCGCCCAGTATCTCTTCCCATTACTCCCACATACTGGGCGGAAACCCCAACATAGGCATGCCCCTGCCTCCCGATTTCTTCCGAAAGGTATGACCAGTCAATACTGTTGTCAACACCAGCGGTGACATTGAACCACTCAACGACTACGACGCCGCTGAACTCTTCCACTGGTGGATAGCGGAAGATCATCCGTGTTTTATACGAAGCTAAATTGTCTTCTGCCACCGTCCAGAAACCATTACTGGATACCGGATCTTCAGACATATACGAGACTGCTTCCCCAGAGAGAAGGTATTCTTCTTCAGAAAATCCCTCGGGTAGGGGGGCATCACCCAATGGTTGAAGAATTCCCTCACCCAATCCGTCAGCATTGGTCCACTCGTTGGGAAAACGGAAGGTCACTTCATATTCTTCTACCTCTACCTCTTTTTCTTCCTGAGGGTCTTCTTCAATCATTTCAGGTGTTTCCTTTTCTTGAGGTTCTTGAACAGGCGTGGGTTCTACACTGGGGGTAGGTGCTTCTTCCGCTGATTCGTTTGTAGTGACAGTATTCTCCTCTTCTCCACTGTTGGCATTAGAACCACACGCGCTCAAAACAGTCATCGCACATATAGCGCATACGGATAAGAACCTCAGCGATTTTTCCCCCATAATCAAAGGATAACCACATCAGGATTTCCACGCCGGCTTTTGAACTGTAATTATGGAAGAGAATTTTAAATGAGTTATTGGAGGAACGATGCCCTACACCATTGAACAACTAAATGATCGCGAGCAAATCCGTGACGCAGCAATGCGCTACTGCCGCGGCGTTGACCGCCTTGATTCGGACTGTATGAAATCAGCATATTGGCCTGATGCAACAGACGATCACGGAAATTTTGTCGGCAATGCCCATGAATTTGTTGATTACTGCATGAAAGCGCATTTGCGATGGAAATGGACTATGCATTCGATCTATAACCATCAGATTGAACTAGATAATGATGGGATACATGCGCGCGGTGAGATTTACAATATCTCACACCTTTGCCAAGAAGGGACGAATATCGTGGACACCTGGTTTGGACGGTATTTAGACCGGTATGAAAAACGTGAGAATGAATGGAAAATAATAGAACGAGTTTGTGTGCATAACGGAACACAAATAAGTGATGCTGAACCGATGCGGATGCAAACAAGCACATACCGACGTGGATCGTTTGATCGTCCAGCAGAGGGAAGACTGATAGGGCCATAATCATCGCTTCCTATATGGTCATTCTCCAAGGACTATGACAACATAGGCGAATGGTATTTGAAACACTTACCGTTGATATAGAAGGTGGTATTGGGCGGTTGATACTCAACCAGCCTGAAAAACTCAACCCTTTAGGTATAAACGCGCTCCAAGAAATAGCAGAAGCCACAGGATGGTTTGATGAAAAAAATGCATCCGTTGTGATTATCAGTGGGCAGGGTCGAGCATTCTCTTCTGGTTTTGATCTCCGAGAATTTATCAACGGGAACACTGAAGGCCAAAATGGGGCTGCGGTTGGTAAACAAATGGCTGACGCTATTGAGAATATGCAGGCAGTTGCTATTGCAGCGGTTCATGGGCATTGCGTTGGAGGTGGAGTGGTTCTTGTCGGTGCCTGCGATCTCAGAGTTGCTGCTACTGACACAATATTCTCGATTCCCGAAGTTGATCTTGGGATTCCGCTCGCATGGGGGGGTATACCTCGCCTAGTTCGAGAAATTGGACCGGCGATGACTAGAGAACTGGTCATGACCTGCAGGCCATTTAATGCTGAAGAAGCAAAATCAATAGGATTCGTGAATCGAGTTGTTGCCCGAGAAGGTTTGGAAAAAGAATCTCTGGAACTGGCAAAAGCCATAAAGAAACGACCTCAATCAGTTATACGAACAACGAAAAAACAAGTGCAGAGCGCAGCTGAGGATTTAGCATCAACGCAAAAAGAATGGATAGGTGAGGCATTGCTCTCTGCAGCTGGGCTTGACCAAGAAGCGAAAGAATCAGCTCAAAAATACCTGAAAAGAAAAAACGGCAACTAGAAAGAAATGGTTCCTTAAGCTCGGCATGTGATTCCGTCAGAGAAAGAAAAGGAGGGTAATGAAATCCGATCAATCCAATAACGCTTTCCCTTCCGATTCTTTATCGTGGCTGTTTCCACCATTTGTCTTGCTAGCCATACAACAGATCTTCTGGCGAACTCCGTACGGAGCTGTCCTGCAAGGTGTAGTTCTTGGGTTGTTGACAAGCCTCGTCGCTCTTGGAATCGTTCTAACTTACCGATCAAATCGTGTCTTGAACTTCGCACAAGCTGAACTAGGGCTTTTGCCGACTGTATTAAGTGTCATGCTCATCGTAGAGTCAGGGTTCCCCTATGTAGCGGCTTTTGCTATAGGGCTCGTTGCCGCTGCATTGCTTGGGGTCAGTTCAGAATTTCTGGTTATTCGACGGTTCTCTCGAAGCCCACGCCTAATCTTAACTGTTGCAACATTGGGGTTAGCTCAAATACTGGTCCTCTGTGCGTTACTTATGCCGGACTGGTGGGGTAGTGGAGTTACATCTCAACGGATAGATTCACCGCTAGATATCCAATTTGATTTCGATAAATTCCGATTTAACGATAATCATGTGATTGTCATTATCGCCGTTCCACTAATACTTATGGCTGTTGGGCTTCTGCTCCACAGAACCCGCATTGGAATTGGAATAAGGGCGATCGCAGAAGATTTTGAGCGGGCAGGGATGCTGGGGATACCAGTTAGGCGGCTACAAAGTTTGGTTTGGTTGCTCGCAGCGGTTTTAGCGTTCCTAGCCCTATTTTTCCGATCCAGTATTTTTGGGCTTCCGGTAGGGGGGCAGTTGGGGGTCCTGTTTTTCCTTCGTGCATTGACTGCTGCGGTAGTGGGAAGATTGACTGACCTTAAAACTGTGTTAGCAACTTCTGTCGTTCTTGGCATCCTTCAGCAGGGGATTTATTGGAATACAGATAGTCCGATGCGTGGGAATGCTCTGATGGCAGCTGTCTGCGCTGGAGTGATTCTTCTAGCATTGATAGTCCGACGCCAAACGTTTTCCCGGTTTGACAGTCTGCGTGAAACACTGTCAATGGGAGAGACTCGACCTATCCCTCCCGAACTGAGAGCGCTCAAGGAAGTTCGTATAGGTAAAGTAGCGATAATTTTACTTTTCGTAGGATTCCTAGCAATGATCCCGTACTGGTTCGGTATCGTAACGACCCTTCGAATCTCATCGCTCTTCGTTTACGCAATCGTGATGATTTCACTCGTGGTTTTAACCGGATGGGGTGGCCAGATCTCACTGGGGCAAATGGCATTTTTCGCGGCTGGTGCCGCACTAGCAGCAAAAATGATTGTCGAATGGAATTTAGACCTCATTCCTGCTGTTCTATTTGCAGGTGCATTCGGAGCATCCCTCTCGTTGCTCGTCGGGCTACCTGCACTGCGTATCCGAGGGCTGTTTCTCGCTGTAACCACCTTTGCTTTTGAACTTGCAATGGTAAGTTATTTTCTTAATGGTCGATTTTTCGATTGGCTGCCATCCAATTCTGAACGAGTGGATAGATTGCCGATTTTGGGAAGGATTGACTACACATCAAGTCGCGGTATTTACTTTGTTACCGCAATTGCTCTTTTGCTTACGTTGTGGGCTGTGCATGGATTGCGCCAGAGTCGAACTGGCAGAGTACTCGTGGCGTTGCGAGATAACGAACAGGGCGTCGCAGCATATGGAGTGAGTGTGATGAAAGCTAAATTAATGGCATTTGCTATTGCAGGCTTTTTCGCTGGGGCAGCTGGAGCATTGTATGTTGTTCATCAGCAATCCTTCGCTGGCTTAACCACAAACAGATTGGGGAATTCTGTCAGGGTTTTCATCGCTGCAATCGTAGGGGGGATCGGATCTACGATGGGGGCGATGATCGGTTCTCTGTTCCTATTCGGAACTATCTGGTGGTTGCGCGGCGATTGGAGTATATTTGCGACAGGTTTCGGGGTGCTCACAGTCCTTTTGATAGCTCCAGGAGGTATCAGTTCGCTCCTGTATCGTTTCCGAGATTGGCTCTTAACACAGTTCGCTTTTAGGCGGGATATTAAAGTACCAAGCTTGATCGCTGATGATCAGATACCTGACGCGCCTCCGAAGAAAGTGGAGGTAGACAATGAAAGCTAGATTTAGCCGCATAGTGGGTTCTGGACCTGTGTACCCGTTGATTATCTTGTTCGGCCTCAACGCAGTAGATGAACTTGACAGGACAGCTTTCGCGATTCTCGCGCCTGAGATTCGAGATGAATTCGGCCTTGGATTTCAGGGACTCCTAACCTTATTCGGTCTTGTGGCAGCTCTAGCGCTCGCGTTGCAGATACCCATTGCTGGGCTGGCAGACAAAATGAACAGAGTGTCGCTGGCTATTATTGGAGCTTTAGCATGGGCAGTTTTCTCATTCATGACCGGTCTAGCAACTCACATTGTCTTTCTAGCTTTCATGCGCTCCGGTTCAGCTATCGGCAAAGGGGTAATAGATCCTACACACAACTCGTTGATTGCTGACTGGTATGAACCAAATCAGCGACCAGCCGTTTTCTCATTCCATCGAGCAGGTAACGCAGTCGGAATAATGGTAGGGGCCCTATCTGCAGGGTTATTGGGATACTACTTCAGTTGGAGAGTCCCATTTATGATCTTTGCTATCCCAACAGTCATTCTGGCATTCCTCGCATTACGTATGAAAGAACCAGTCCGCGGTCGTTTTGAGCGTGAAGCAGCAGGTGCGGATGAAGAAACAGCTGTCATGGCAGAAGAACCACCGTCGATGACAGAAGCATGGCGACTCTGTTGGAAGGTTGAGACTCTTCGTCGTATTTTCGTAGCAATGCCTTTTCTCGCCGTCGCAATTGTCGGATTTGGTACTCTCGGATCGCTCTTTTATGAAGATGTCTTCGGAATTGATGAACGAGCTCGAGGAATCATTGCTGCATCGGTTGAACCGGCACAACTCTTGGGCTTGGCAGTCGGAGCCGTAGTAGGTGTCAAATTGGTTTCACGGGACCCAGGGTTGATCCTTCGCTTACTCGCTCTTTCTTCATTCATAGCTTCATTGTTCGTTGTGGGTTTTGCTTTGGCTCCAACCGTGTGGGTAGCGGTTATTTTCAGTGCTCTAATTACCTTTTCATTAGCTATTCTAGGACCAGGTTTATTAGCTGCACTTTCACTGGCAATACCACCGCGAGCTCGTGCTATGGGATTCAGTATGGGGGCGTTATGGGCTTTGCCAGGGCTTTTCGCTCTCCCACTTGTGGGTTGGGTAGGCGACAACTGGGGAATTCGTAAAGGAATGTTGGTTATGGTTCCGATTCTGCTAATCGGAATGTTTATTATCAGTTCAGCATCCGCAGGAATAAACAGAGATATTGAACAGGTTCGAGCTTCAGCCCGAGCGCGAAGTGAAGCTGCCTTGGCACGCAAAAGAGGCCAAGCCAAACTCCTACTAACACGTGATGTCCAAGTCAGTTACGACAAAGTAAAAGTCCTATTTGGAATTGATATAGATATAGGAGAAGGAGAGATCGTAGCGCTCCTTGGTACGAATGGAGCTGGAAAATCAACGCTGCTGAAAGCAATCTCGGGAGTTACTGAAGCCGAAAGAGGAGCGATTGTCCTTGATGGGCGGGATATCACACATGCTCCTTCAAATGAAATCGCAGCGTTAGGCGTAGCGCAACTCCCTGGAGGGCATGCAATTTTCCCCAGCCTCACAGTTAAGGAAAATATTGAAGCATCTCAATGGTTGGCTGCCAGTGATGAAGGAACCGCAGCCATTGAAGTAGAAGAATCATTACGACTATTCCCAGAAATACAAGAGCGGTGGAATGAACCAGCTGCGAATCTTTCCGGTGGGCAACAACAAATGCTCGGTTTAGCTATGGCATTACACAGCGCACCGAAAGTACTTATGATTGATGAATTGTCTTTAGGTCTTGCACCCGCTGTTGTGGAACGACTCCTGCCAGTCATTAAACGCATAGCTGAGAGTGGGACGGCGGTTATAGTCGTTGAACAATCCGTGAATCTTGCTTTAACGATCGCTGATAGGGCTTATTTCATGGAAAAAGGGCAAATCCGATTTAGCGGTTCAACGAAAGATCTTCTAGAGAGACCAGATTTGCTTCGGTCCGTTTTTCTAAGTCAAGTAGATGCTTCTCCAATGCGAACCACTGAATTATTGGAACCCACAAGCAAAGTCACCCTTCACGCAGATTCGCTCACACGCCGTTTTGGAGGAATACAGGCAGTGAGCTCCGTCACCTTTAGTGTTAAAGAAAAAGAGATCGTGGGGGTTATGGGACCGAATGGAGCTGGAAAAACGACACTTTTTGATTTACTGAGTGGCTTTGTTCCTGTCAACAGCGGGACAGTGCAGTTGCAAAATCGGGATATCACTTCTTCCAGTTCGGATGAACGGGCCCGTTTCGGGTTGGGGCGATCTTTTCAAGACGCAAGGCTATTCCCATCACTCACAGTATCGGAAACCATCGCAGTAGCGCTTGAACGCTTTACGGCTTCCCGAGACCCTATCTCAGCAGCACTTCATCTCCCACGCTCCTATGAAAGCGAAAAACGCGTCACTAGGCAGGTAGCAGAACTTATAGAAGTAATGGGATTAAGCGCATACCAGAACAAATTCATCGGGGAGCTTTCCACAGGAACCCGCCGAATGGTAGACCTTGCTTGCGTTATCGCTCATCGACCATTAGTTGTCCTTCTTGATGAACCATCAAGCGGCATAGCTCAAAAAGAAGCAGAAGCGCTCATTCCGGTTCTTCGCCGGATCCGAGATGAAATGGGATCTTCTTTAGTCGTGATAGAACATGACATCGGCCTTCTCTCAGAAATATCTGACCGTTTCATCGCATTGGACCAGGGGTCGGTTATTGCTCGAGGAACCCCTGAAGAGGTCCTCAATGATCCTCTGGTTATTTCCTCATATCTGGGAACATCAAAAGCGACAATTCGACGAAGCGGACAGATCTAGTTTCTTCAAAGGGAAAAGCGTACTAGTCTCCCTACAGTTGGCAAAACAGGGGGTAGAGATGGAATCAGCTCAAGGAGAACCAGAGAACACAAGTGTGTCAAGTCTTAAAAAATGGGGACCATTAGGGCTTATAGTAGCGGTGGCCATTGTCGTTATCATTATTGTCGCGTCCGGTGGTGGAGATGAGAATGACTCGGCTTCAGAACCAAGCTCATCTGCATCAAGTAATTCTTCCCAATCCACTTCTACCGATACGTCTGAAGAAGAAAGCGCCGAAGAAACCGCAGCAGAAGAAGAAGAAGCAACTGAAGATTCTGAAGTAGCAGAAAGTGAAGAAGCAACTCCTGCGACTGAAGAATGTCCAACGGCAGG
>Ga0066836_10000732_pt1 | contig 16549 bp, 16 predicted proteins | sample ETNtaG_18_FD_71568 | JGI IMG/M metagenome (GOLD analysis project Ga0066836, IMG submission 71568) | Marine microbial and viral communities from oxygen minimum zone, Eastern Pacific Ocean - ETNP201302SV91 | ecosystem: Environmental > Aquatic > Marine > Oceanic | place: Pacific Ocean: Eastern... | reverse complement strand
TCGCATTATTGGCGATCATTGCATCATTACCATTGGCCGTAACGAGATAAGTAGTCAGGAACCTGACGTTAATGAGAAATTATCTGACTGGTTGGAAAGAGACGCAACTCTTACACAGCCAATATCAGGTGAAACGAAGAGTATCGAAATTGAGTGGGATGATGGAAGTGTTGAAATACCTGAAGATCCAAACATTTTTGAATTTTCTACATCACCTGGCTGGTTTTTTGATTCCAGTTCAAGCCTGCATTTGATTGGAACAGCGACACTTGATTTGCTCGAAAAACGAGTGGGGAAAGGCTCCGGAGATGTTCGCCGCTTTCGCCCAAATATTGTTGTACAAACTGAAGAACCATTTGAGGAGAACAGTTGGGTTGGGAAAAATCTAACTATTGGAACTGTAGAAATCCATGTGAAAAAAAGAACCGACCGTTGCATTGTGATTACAAGAGCCTTTGATAAATACCCGTCTTCCCGCGCAACGTTACGATACCTCAGTGAAAATCATGATCGTGAAGCTGGTATAAGTATGGGTCCAGTGAAATCAGGTGTGATTAGTGTGGGCGATGAAATAGAGATCTGCTAGCGCTATTCAAATTGTTTGCGGACTTCCGGATTAGTTACAAAAACTGGCAAATTATCTCCTGAAGCTCCAAGTGTCGCTCCCCCATCTACTACTAGTGTTTGCCCGGTAATGTACTGGGCGCGTTCAGAGAGTAGGAAAAGAACAGCGTCAGCGATATCTTCTGGTTCTGCGCGGCGTTGAAGAGGAATTTTCTTTGATGCTTCTTCCAGGTCGCTTTTTCCAGCTCTAGGGGTTTTGACAGTCCCTGGTGCAACAACATTTACGCGAATTCCGTATTGGCCCCATTCGGCAGCCATTGTCCGAGATAACGATTCAAGTCCTGCTTTTGCTGCCCCATAGCCAGCAAGAAGAGGAACTGCCCTTGTCGCAATAGATGAAATGTTAACGATTGAACCTGATCGAGAATCATCAACTAAAGCTGAAGCAATACGCTGACAGCTAACTAACGCATATCTGAGATTCCGTGAAAGGATTCTGTCAAAAGTTTCCAATTGGTAATCCTTGGCTCGACTCCAGTCCTTGATACCTGCGCCACCGACGACATTCACTAGATGTTCTATCGACCCTGATTCAGTTATCACTTGATCAAGGGCATCAGCGAATGCTTTTTCTTCTGTAACATCTGCCACTTGAACACGAATGTGTTTTCCCAGTTCGGCTCCGTCGTTAACCACATCCTCAGCATGCTTCTGATCAACGGTAATAACAGCTACCTCAGCTCCTGCATTTGCGAGACTCATAGTGACCGCTGAGCCTATGCCTCCACCTGCGCCGCCGATAACAAGAGCTCTTTTCTCTTTCAAATCTAAGGTTGGTAAACCACTCACGATCGTAGGTTAGCTGGATTGGCCCAAGGGGTCCATCTTGAGTTAGCGACAAAAGAAATACTCTCTGATGGTGGTCTTGCTCAACAGCTTCTCTAAGCTCATCATGTGGAGTTAATAATTGTTCGTCACGGAAGGCCAGTCCGTATTGAAGGCGCCGATGGAATAGCTGATCCAGCACTCGCACCGGTGGGGGTGAAACAAGCTGAAGCAGTAGCAAACTATCTGGAGCAAACCCCTATTGATTTAATCGTGTCCTCCCCTTTGCTGCGCGCACGACAAACAGCTGCCCCGTTACTACAACGTCTCGGTCTTGAAGCGGTCATCGTCCCTGATCTCGCTGAAATAGATAGAGAAAGTGATACCTATGTCCCAATGGAGGAATTAAAAGCAGGTGGCGGTGAAGAGTGGCAAGCGATCATTGATGACCCTGACAGCATGCATGGGGATGTCGATATAGATGCATTCGCACAAAGAGTTCACTCTGCTTTTGAAAACATCATTGCTGAGAATTCAGGACGGACTGTTGTCGTTTTCTGTCACGCAATGGTCACTATGTGCTTTCTCCAAAAAATGCTGGGCTACGAAGATAGATACGGGATACGAGTTGATTACGCTGGGATAACTAGAGTGCAGGCGTCAAGGAATGGGGCTCGATCTATACGTTCAGCGAACGAAACCATGCACCTTGGAGAGAACTTTATTCTAAGCCCATAACGGGATTTTCTTTTTTCAACTTCGTAAACATGAAGTTTTCTCAAACCAAGGGTAGTTTGGCTTAATGCAGGCAGCGTTAATCACAGCTAAGGAAACAATTGAATTCATTGATTTTGATGACCCTTCACCCGATCCTGACCAAATAGTTGTTGACATCACTTACTGTGGAATTTGCGGCACAGATATACATGCTTTTCAGAGTGAGGGTCCGGCTTGGCCTTCGACATGCGGGCATGAGTGGACAGGTTTTGTGGCTAAGAAAGGTGACGCAGTCAATCGATTATCTGATGGAGATCGGGTCGTTATAGCTGTTCCGCCCTCTTGCGGCCAGTGTTCTGCTTGTCACGCTGGGCAAATGGAGAAATGTCAAGTAGTTCTAGCGGCAACCGTTGGGAGAGGACAATTTGCGACACCTCATGGAGGTTTCGCTAAACAACTTGCTGTCCATCACGGAAGAGCTGTTCTGGCTAATCCGGGTTTAAGCGATGAACAAGCTGCTCAGATTGAACCTGCTGCTATTTGTTTCCATGCAGTTCGGGCAAATTCGCCAAAGTTAGGGGAAACTACAGTTATCCAAGGTGCTGGCCCAATTGGTTTAAGTACGTTGCAATGGGTTCGTGTAGCGGGGGCAGGAACAATCATTGTTGTTGAGCCAAATGAAAAACGGAGGGCGCTCTCTTTAGCTTTGGGTGCGCACCATGCTGTTGATCCTTCTTCAGCGAAAGAATTTATCTCTGATCAAACTAGTGGTCTCGGAGCTGACATTGTTTATGAATGCGCTGGTATACCTGCCACTGTTCAATCAGCGGTTGACCTTGCTCGAAGAGGAGGCAGAGTTGTCCTTATCGGATTAGCTATGGGTGATGCCCCTATCACTCCTCGTCAATGGCTGACGAAAGAAATTCAGGTAACAGCTGCCCTTGGATATACCCACGAGGAATTTGAAATGACAATGGGTTATGTAGCTGATGGCCGTGTTGACCTTGATGCCCTCCATTCAGGAACTGTTGACTTGTCGGACATAAATACAATCTTTGATGAACTTTCAACTGGGGTAACAGAACATACGAAAGTCCTGGTTAAGCCGTAGGGGTGTCTTGTGGATATTGAATTTTGGGTTGATCCTATATGACCATGGTGTTGGGTGACGGCTAGGTGGGTCGTTGATGGAGTGCAGCCAGAACGTGATGTTCAAGTCACATGGCAGCCAATTAGTCTTTTTTTTAAGAACAAACCTGATGAGGGTAACCCACGGTTTGCCTTCTACGAACGGTCACATAACTTACTTCGAGTGATGGAGTCCATACGTGCCGGGGAAGGAAGCAAATCTGTTCAAGCTTTTTACTGGGAACTTGGTCGCAGGATTCACCATGATAAGAACTTCATGGATTTTGATTTAGCGGATGTTCTGAACGCTATTGGTGTTACTAGTGATCATGGCTCTGCATTTGATAATCCCCTGTTTGATGAAGAAATACGTGAACGGATGAGTAGAGGTATTGCGTTAGCTGGTGAGGATATCGGAACGCCCATCATCGCATTTGATGACCATGATGGTCAAAGAGTGGGGATCTTTGGCCCGGTAATAACACGAGTTCCCGAGGGCGACGAAAGCGTTAAATTGTGGGACAGTGTGGTTACCTTAACAACAACTCCAGGGTTTTGGGAATTGAAACGAACCCGAACAGAGAAACCAGAGTTTGGAGGAAGACCGTAATGGGTAGTGATGTGAAACTTCTGCAATGGGACATAGGAGCTGTGAAAGTTATCCGAGTGGAGGAGCATGTGATTCCTGTCCCAAGTGATGAACTCATTCCAGAAATGGGAAAACTTATTGAGAAACATAGCCAATGGTTAAAACCCTGGGCGGTAAGCGAAAACAACGAGATACGTCTCTCCATACATAGTTTTCTGGTGATGAGTGAGAATACTAAAATTATCATTGACACGTGTATAGGGGTTTCTTCCCAGATGCCTGTCCCCCCAGCCGAAGATTTTCCTGAACGTCTCAGCGAAGCACTCGGCACTTCTCTTGAGAGCATTGACGTGGTGCTTTGCACTCATCTTCATATGGACCATGTTGGTTGGAACATGAGAGAGATCAATGGAGAGAGTGTCCCTACCTTTCCAAATGCTAGATATCTCTTCTCAAAAGAAGAAATTGAACAGAGCGGTTCGGATTCTGAGAATTATGATCCGACTGTCATGGAACCGTCCGTACAACCAATCATTGATCTTGGCCTCGCTGATTTCGTAGAATCCGATCACGAGATAACCTCTGAGGTTCGCCTCGTACCAACTCCGGGGCACACACCGGGTCACGTTTCTGTGCTTATCTCCTCCGAAGGTGAAGAAGCTTTGATAACCGGTGATATGACACACAGTCCGATCCAATTCGCGGAACCTTCACTCTGCAGTTCCTTTGATTGGGATACCACAATGTCGACGGCAACGAGGAAAGCCATCATTGATAGGTTCGTAGATAGCGAAACGCTCTTCCTTGGGACTCATTTCGCTCCTCCTACTAGTGGACTGTTGAGGAGTTCGGAAACCGGAGTTTTTTTCTCCAAAAGTGAAAGTGAGCTTTGATGAAAATCCCCGAACGACTACGAATAACTTCTCCGAAAATGATTTATCAAGCTGGGAGAAAATCAATGGCGTTAGACGACAAAATAGCGATCGCAGAAACCATCTACCTCTATGCAATGGGAATTGATACGAAAGACTTTGTCCTGTATAGGTCTATTTTCGCTGATCAAGTTGAAATTGATTTTTCCTCGTATGAAGGTTCATCGGTTACAGAGCCAAGCATCCTGTCTGGTGACCAGTGGGTTGGAAATGTGCAACCGCTTTTTACTGGACTGGCGGCAACTCAACACACTATGACGAACCCTATGCCTGTTATAAATGGGGACGCCGCTACGTGCCGCATGTATATGCAGGCCCACCATGTCTTCGAAGCTGAGAAACCTGACTCTTGGTTCACTTTGGGTGGATACTACGATGACACACTCATCCGCAATCCACAATCCCCTACGGGATGGTTATTGACCGGCGTCAAGCTAACGGTTTTATGGAGGCAAGGTGATCATGCAATTATGGCTGAGGCACGTGAAGCAGGTCGAAAATTCTTAAAGGGATAGCTGCATTAATTCCGTATGGGAGCGGTCGTAATACCTGAGTAGCACATTTCATCGCCGGTACCCAGCGACCAGAGAATGTATCCGACTGCTTCGTACGGTGCTCTTTCCCTATTCCACGAGCAATCAACTCGGATTGTATCTCCGTACTGCAGAATGATTTCTTCGACTGGGTGATAGTTGAATTGCCATTGGAAGTCCCAGTCTGGGATATCCAAAAGAATACGTTCATTTTCTGTTTCTGGATTCAACGTTAACCGGATGCTTAAACCAAGTTCATGCATGTGACCAGTAAGACTCACGATTTTTCCTGGAGCTGAAACACTAATATCACAGGAAGAGTTCGCCGTACCTTCCGTCATATGGGCATAATCAGCAGGTGTAAACCCACATTGTTGATTGAAGAAATTTGATATTCGCCCACGCGGCCCAAAGAGTTCGGTTGCATTTTCTATAGCTGCGTCTCGATCGCAAAGAGGGTGCGTGTCATCGTCGTAACAGGGGATCTCAGCCGGCCCGAGAAAAAGCTGCCCTGTTAATGTCTTGAAAGCTCCTCCGTTTGCAACAATGTCCTCGTCACTAGCCAAATCAAACAACATTGTAGAAAGGTCAGGCGGCGCTGAATAATCGAAATGATAATGAAGTTGAACGATGAGAAAATCTCCGGGACGTAACGGAACTGCGTAGCCATCTGGACTCACTTCAGGAGGGTCACCTGGAGCCCACCCACCGAACCCGAATTGGTAACCGTTTTGTTGTTCAAAGAGACCGGTCCCCCCGTAGCAACTCCAACCGACGCCAGTGTCGGATTCGTCAAGTTGTTCTGCTTGCTCTCGGTATTCCTCTGAAGCGAGGGTAAATATTCCGTGGTGGACAACCTCCAACTTGTCGGGTACAAAATGCGATGCGAGAATCCATTCGGTCTTCTCTACGTCTGGGTCGAAAATCACGCACCGGTAGTCATCGAGAATATCTGTGGAGCCTTGGTACGGCCCTTTTGTTGAAGTTATAGCAAGGTCTGGATCAGTGATTGTCATTAGTGGCTTCTGAGAAACTATGTTTTGGTCTGGCGTTGTATCTATGGGGCCACCTTGATCTGCCCATGCAACAATAAGTTTCTTTTGTTCTTCTGTAATTGAATGGTCGCCCACAAAATCAAGAGATAATTTTGAGGCAGGCCATGGTGGCATGTCGCCACTGTCCACCAACCGGCCTATTGCAAATGCGTTTGCTGAGGCGTCAGAGGCTACGGCGAGTTCCATGTGCGTTGATCCAGGAGAACCCGGGGCGTGGCACAGGGCGCAGTGATACTCGAGAATGGGGAGAATTTCCGAGCTAAAACTGACAGGTCGGTCACTTGCGTGTTGTTGGGTGACGTTTGGACTTGCCTGTGGTGTCGAGTGTGTAAGAGATTCTGATTGCGGTTGTTGTTCCTCAATGGAGTCAGTTCTTTCACTTCTTCCAGATGAAGAATTATCTTGTTCCTCCGAACATCCCGACGTGAAAATAAGGAGCAGAAATATCGAGAGGCACGTCAGAGAAGTCATGAACTTAAGTATGTTAAACGTGTTTTGATGCATCTTCGCTCTTGTTTTAGACGTAATGTTAGTAAATGCCTATCATTCTAAGAAACAGGGGGGATTAATGACAGGTAGAAAATTTAATTTTGAAACTGAACTAGATGAGATGCATCGCGCTGTCCTCAGCGTACTTCCAGAGAAATTATTGGATCTTACAGATATTTCTGTAACGCGAGCGGGGCTTGACGCCCTTATGGAACAAATGCCTTCAGCAGAGATTCCGTCAAATATCTCCGTTGAAGATGTTCATGTCCCAGGCATCGATGGCGATCCTGATGTTCTGGTACGAGTGTATAAACCGGTATCACTTCCAGCTGATGCTCCTGGCTTGCTATGGATCCATGGCGGTGGGATGGTGCTCGGTTCTGTTGACATGGATGATGATCTCTGCCCTAGCATGGCAGAGCAGCATCAATGTGTCGTAGTTTCCGTTGATTATCGTCTCGCCCCCGAAAGCCCGTATCCGGCGCCTTTGCATGATTGCTACGCTGCACTGAAATGGTTCGCCGAGAACGCAACTAGCTTAGGAGTTTCTTCTGAAAGAATCGCTATTGGTGGTGCCTCGGCAGGCGGAGGACTTGCCGCTGGGACAGCATTAATGGCCAGAGACAATGGGGGTCCTAATCTTATTTTTCAATTACTAGTCTTCCCAATGCTTGACCATCGGAATGAGACTCCTAGCAGTTTCGGGGTCACCGATACAAGGGTTTGGAATCGCGACGCGAACCTGGCGGGATGGGCTGCATATCTTAATGGCGTGGAACCAGTCCCCCCCTATGCTTCTCCGAGTATCGCTGACAACCTTTCCGATCTACCACCCGCATATATCAACATCGGAACACTTGACATTTTCATAGATGAAGATATCGAATATGCACAACGTTTATCGCAAGCTGGGGTTCCCGTAGAGCTTCATGTCTACCCTGGGGCTTTCCATGGAAGCAACGGTTTCGTTGCTGAATCACCATTGTCCATTAGGTGGGGAGCGGATCAAAGCGCCGCTTTAGAAGCAGCACTTAACCCTGAAACCTGAACCACCTACTGACTCTGCTTATGGATATTCGAATTTTTACTGAACCGCAACAAGGCGCTGGATACCAGAGACTCTCTAAACTCGCGCTCCATGCTGAAAATTTGGGATTTGATGGCTTCTTCGTCAGCGATCATTATCACGTGATGGGTGATGCGAATCCAAGAATGGGCCCAACTGACGCGTTGACGACTTTGGCAGGTTTAGCACGCGATACCGAAAAGATACGACTCGGGACGCTTGTCTGCTCATCGACGTTTAGAAAACCTGGGCGGCTTGCTGTGATTAGTGCTGAAATTGATCAAATGTCTCAGGGGCGTTTAGAGCTTGGAATCGGTGCTGGGTGGTTTGACCGTGAACATTATGCGTTGGGGATAGAATTCCCTTCCTTGAAGCAACGCTTTGATCTCATGGAAGACCAACTTGAAATCCTTCGTTTATTCCGTGATACTCCCGTGGAAAAGTCATTTGATTTTGAGGGAAGAACCGTAACTCTTAAAGATTGCCCAGCTCTCCCCAAGTCAGTTCAGGACTCCGGCATTCCGATCATTATTGGTGGCGGTGGTCCTAAAAGAACACCGAATTTAGCTGCCCGTTTCGCTGCTGAATTCAACTGCGCCTTCGGGTCACCAGATACGTTCAAAGAACAGACTGAACGCGTATCCCAAGCATGCGAGTCTATTGGTCGTGACCCTCAGAGTCTTGTTTTCTCTGTGGCTCAGGTAGTATGCGTTTCCGATTCAGAAAAAGAGTTCTCGAAACGTGCTGAGCGAATCGGCCGCGACACATCCGAACTTAGAGAGAACGGTGTCGCTGGAATGCCTGAAGAGGCGGTTGAACGAATACTGGCTTTTCAGGAATTCGGAGCGACCCGCATATACCTTCAAGTGCTTGATGAGGATGACCTAGATCACGTTACTTTCATCGCTGAATCAATCGCACCGCTTTTAAAAAAGGGAGTCGCTGATGCCTGATTTATCTGGAAAGGTTTTCATTATCACTGGTGGTAATGGTGGCATCGGCCTAGGCATGGCTGAAGGCATAGCTGCTGCCGGAGGTTCCATTGCCGTTTGGGCCCGGAACGAGACAAAGAATGCAAGCGCTATAGAAACGTTAGAGGAATTAGGGGCAACTGCAAAAGCCTACGTTTGTGATGTGAGTTCGGAATCAATGGTTCTTGAAACCATGGCTGAAACTATCACCGATTTCGGAAAAATCGATGGTTTGTTCGCTAACGCAGGACGGCCTGGAACCGGGACACCCTTTTTAGATCTGACTCTTGGAGAATGGCAAAAAGTTATGGCAGTGAACCTTGATGGTGTTTTTCTCTGCTTGCGAGAAGCCGCTAAGCAGATAATCTCTCAAGGGTCGGGTGGAAGCCTTGTTGCTGTCTCTTCAACCTCGGCTGTACATGGGGCAGCTGGAAACGAAGCATATGGAACAGCAAAAACAGGAGTAACGGGATTGGTCCGAGCTCTCGCCGTTGCTTTAGCGAAACATCAGATTAGGGTAAACGCCTTACTCCCTGGTTGGACAGTGACTGAACTTGCTGAACCTGCTTTTAAGAATGACCGTTTCCGTGACATAACGACAAAAAGGACCCCTGTACGCCGCTGGGCTGACCCAAGTGAATTCAGAGAGGTTGGGGCTTTTCTCGCAGACCCGACGCAAACGTTCCATACGGGGCAACAAGTATGCCTTGATGGCGGGTATACAATTTTTTAGAAACTGTGCCTGAAATCACAAGATATTTCCCTTCCGCTTCACGAAGTTTGAGTTAGTTTCGCCTACGGTAGGACTCTATGTCTGAAACGACCAAGCGTGGTTCGACACGTGACGCTCTCGCCGTAACTCCGTTTAGGAGGCTCTACATCGGATCTTTTCTTTCCGGTATTGGGCGATGGATGCAAACAGCGGCTTTGGGAGTTCTCGCATGGGAGATAAGTGGTTCAAGTGAGTATTTAGGTGCGATAATTTTTGCGAATCTAGGTCCGCTTGCGTTATTAAGTCTGCTTGGCGGCTCCCTAGCTGATACGGGTAACAGGAGAAGAATTCTTTTCCTCTCCCAGGTTTGGCAATTGGCGTGGACCATTGTTCTCGCGGTCAATGTTGCAGATGGAGAAATAGGTCAGAAAACTCTGCTACTTATCGTTTTCATTATTGGTTTAGGACAGGGGATTTACGCCCCTACATTCACTTCAGTGATTCCAGAATTGGCTGGAAGAAAGAATCTTCAGGCTGCAGTGGCGTTGAATTCTATGTCAATGAATGGTGCGCGAGTTGTAGGTCCAGCTTTGGGAGGTTGGCTTACCAGTAGGTTTGGCTTCGCGGAAGTGTTCAGTCTTAATGCCGCCACTTACCTGTTTGTTTTGGCAGCCATTGCATTCACCCGAATCCCTCCAGCTACTGCAGAACCTCGTAACTTGGGCGATCGGCTTTTCGGTGGTTTTAAAATAGCGAGGAGGGCTCCACAGGTAGGGAGACCATTAGTTTTAATGTCGCTGTTTTCCTTTTTCTGCCTTCCGTTTATAGGGCAGTTGCCAGCGATAGCAGAAGTCAATATGGGCATTGATGCGAAGAGCACACAGTATGGCTGGTTCTTTGCCATGTTTGGATTCGGGGCGTTGTTTGGCGCTTCCTTGGTTGGCACCGTTCTTCTTCAAGCAAGACGTGACCTTCTTATACGTTTTTCCCTTATTTCTTTCGGAGGAACATTGGCTTGGCTGGTTTTTCTACGCTCGATTGAAGTCGGCTACTTCGCTATTTTCTTTGTTGGTTTGTGTTACCTGATTTTGCCTACAACGCTAAGTACTTACTGGCAGGAACATGTTGATGAGAACATTCGAGGGCGCATCGCAGCTATCTGGGTGCTTTCCTTTGGGGGGACAGTTCCATTTGGGAATTTAATAGCTGGACCTGTTATTGAAGCTACTTCTTTATCAACGGTTTTGTATTCAAGCGCTCTGATAGCTGTCTTGCTTGGTATTTTATTCCGACTGAAACCAGGCCCTGTCATTGGGGAAGAAATTCTCTCAGAAGTCGGATCTAATTAGTTTCCGGTTCGTTCATATAATCCCTGTAGTAGGTAATGCAACCATCTTTGACTCGGTAGACGCCAACACCTTCCCGGTATCCGTTGTCTGAGGTAAATGACCACTGTGCCCAAGCAGTGTGATCATCTCCTGCGAGCTCTTCGAGACGAAATTTGCCATTAATTGAACCTACGACCGTATTCATTTTTTTGAGGAAGTCAGATATTTCAGATCGGCCAGTAAAAGTTCCAAATATTGGATCGTCAAAGATCGCATCTTCAGAAAACATATGTGCAGTGAGGGTGTAATCCCCTGAATCTTGATTGGACCAAAATTCTTTTAATACCTCGTAGGCTTTACCTTCCATGGCGCTTCCTTTCTTGAAAAGAACTATTGTAATACGTGAATTCTAAAACTGAAGTAGGGACATGATGATGTTCCGGACTCACCGACATGATCAAAAAGCTGAAATTCTTTAGCGCTTCGTAGATTTACCTCCTAGAAGGTGTTTCTAGGGGGGTATCTAAACTAATTAACTTGTTTATCGTGCCCTTCCCAGTACGGAGCACGAAGTTTATATTTTTGGAGTTTCCCAGTCGCTGTACGAGCAAGTTCATCTCTGAATTCAATTGATGTCGGGCACTTGTAGTGAGCTAGTTTTTCACGACAATATGCAATTAGTGCTTCTTCGGAAACGTCACCCTCTGTAACAACAAGTGCTTTGACTGTTTCCCCCCACTTCTCATCAGGAACTCCAATTACAGCAACTTCCGTGACTTGTTCATGTGAGAAAAGAACGTCTTCCACTTCGATTGATGAAACATTTTCGCCACCTGAAATAATGACATCTTTTTTTCGATCGGCGATCGTAATGTAATTCTGCTCATCTATATATCCACCATCACCTGTGTGGAACCATCCGGCTTGAATTGCCTCATCTGTAGCTTCTGGTTGTTCCCAATACCCTTTCAAAACATGATTTGAACGAGCACAAATTTCTCCATCATCGGTTACTTGAAGGTTGACTCCTAACGCTGGTGCGCCTGCTCGACCAAGAAGTTTCGCTCGTTCTTTACTTGAAAGTTCATCCCATTCTGACCTGCCGCGAGACATCGTAAGGAGTGGAGCAGTTTCCGTTAACCCATAAATTTGAATAAATTCCCAATTGAGCTCGGTCTCGACTCGTTCAATTATTGACGTAGGAGGTGGAGCACCAGCGACGACGATTCGCGTACAGCCTGAACCGGGCACTGGGCCTTCCCATTCATTCGCAGCCTCAAGGATCGCAGCGACAACTGCTGGAGCACCACACAAAAGTGTCACGCCATGATCTTCAATTCTCTTTAGAATCTCATGCCCGTCTACTTTACGAAGCACAACTTGAGGTACTCCCATCGCAGTAAGCGCAAAAGGCATTCCCCACCCGTTGCAATGGAACATTGGAAGTGTGTGGAGGTACACGTCACGGTCATTCACGCCCGTTTGCCATCCAAAAATAGCTGCATTTGTCCATAGCATTCTGTGCGTCATTTCAACGCCTTTTGGTCGGGCAGTGGTTCCACTGGTGTAATTGATCGTGGCTGTTGCATCCTCATCAAATTCCCATGGCGATGGTTCTCCACTCTTGAAAAGAATGCTGTCTGATTCAGTGCCTAACGTAAGAAAATGCTTTACGTCAAGTCCTTCAAGGGACTCTCGAAGCTCAGGATCGACCAGTAGAACGTCTGCGCCACTGTGGTTAATGATGTAACTAATTTCTTCACGATTAAGTCGAAAATTTATTGGGACACCTACCCGACCCCAGGCGGCTGTCCCAAACAAAAATGCCAACATGCGAGATGCATTATGAGAAACAAGAGCGACTCGGCCACCTTGGCCCACTCCCAACTCTTCAAGACCTTTCGCCATAGCTTTCGCTTTGTCAGCAAATTGCTGATATGTCAGATCAGGTAACGGTTGTGCTGGCTGCTCAGGTTCATCAATAATACCAATCCTGTTTCCGTACACTAACCGTGCTCTCTCTACATGGTCTCTTATCGTCAATGGAACAAACACAGGTGCGTCCTTCTCTCGTGTTCCTGTTTTAGTTCAGAAACTTTCGACATAAAAATTTCATTCACTAGTAGTAGAGAAATTCTGAATCAGACGCACTCCAGACAGTTGAACAAAATGTTCTTTGCTAACGATTCCTAGTCATTCTTGGTAGATTTAATTAAATGAACGCACCAAACATTCTTCTTATTGTTGCCGATCAGGAACGCCAAAGAGATTGGATTCCAAAGGGTTTTTCCTTGCCAGCTCGACAACGTCTGATTGATCAAGGTCTTGAATTCACACGTTACTATACGCATACTTCTCCCTGCTCCCCTGCACGAGGAACCTTATTCACTGGCCAATATCTTCCCGTCCACGGAGTAACGGAGAACTGCATCATGCCTGCTAATGGCGAACTTTCCACTGATGCGCAGACGCTCGGGAAACTCTTCAGAGAAAAAGGCTATTACACAGGCTATAAGGGCAAATGGCATCTGGCTCCTGATGCATTTCCAGATATGGACGCATACGGATTTAGTGACTGGGAAGGCAACGATAAAGCCTTTTGGGGTCAAGCTGGAAGTGGAGTTGAATTCGATGAACCAATAGCACGATCTGCTGCAAGTTGGATTAAAGACCGCAAAGACGAAACTGCTCCGTGGTTTCTTTCAGTAGGTCTTGTAAACCCACATGACATTATGTGGTTTCCGATGGATCAACCCTGGTATCGGGAACAAAATAGTGAGAAGGTAGCTGCCCTTCGGGAACGATACAAAGGGTACGACTGGGGGCGCGAAGACCCATTGCCAGCTTTTGATTTGCCATACGAAGAGTGGTTCAATGAACTTCCCGAAAATTTCCATGACGATCTTCACACTAAACCAGATGTCCATAGACGATTCATGCATGGCATGTCTAAGTCCAATGGGTATCTTGACCCGAATGACCACGGGAAGTGGTTACGGTTGCTCGATTATTACCTGAAATTACATCAGATGAGTGATGAGAGTCTTTCTTTAATACTTGGCGCACTTGATGAAACGAATGCTTGGGACGACACGATTGTTATTTTCACCGCGGATCACGGTGATCAATGCGGATCGCATGGGCTTCGGTCAAAAGGACCATGGAATTACGAGGAAACGATGCGAATCCCTCTTTACGTCGTTGCACCAGGAATCACGAAACCTGGGACTATCACTGATGCAATGATGAGCCCTATTGACCTAGCTGCAACAATTTGTGAATTAGGCGAAATAAACCCTGACAGTGCTGACCTGCCAGGAAATTCAATGCTTCAACTTTGGTCTGATCCAACCTTACCGGGAAGGGAGTTCGTTCTCTTTGCTCAGGATTGGGCATGGTACGATGACCTGATCAATACCCGTTATGCCAGTCGTGGAATCTTTGACGGTCGATACAAATACTGTCGATACTACGGAGTAGGTGGTTCCAGTACAACCCGAGGGACCCCAATTGCTCACCCGAAGCTCTTTGGGTCTGAGGCACATTTTAATGACCAAGAGCATGAATTCTATGATTTGCAGGAAGACCCGGGCGAGCTAGTTAATCTGGCAATGGATAGAAGTAGACGTTCAGAGGTCCATGAGTGGTATCAGCGACTTCTCACTGCCGAGCAAACCGAGTTTTCGTCTCTAGGTTGATCATTTGATACACCCTCCTCCATTCCCTAGATCTATTGATGATCTAACCACTGCATTCTTGAGTTCAGGATTACAGAGAAATATTGTGAAGTTTGATTTTGAACGCATTGGAGAGAATCGGGGAATGCTCGGAGAAATTTTTAAACTTGATCTTTCCACCAGTGAAAGAGAAGCAGAGAATTTTTCAGTGGTGGCGAAGTTCTCAGCTCTTCGCGAAGAGATATTATCTATCGCCAAACAAGGTGGGTCGCATGAACGCGAACTTAGATGCTATGACGAGCTTCTAGCTTCCACGCCGATAAATGTTCCTAAAATGTTCGGCGCTTGGTATGATCCCGAGACTGCAGAATTTCTCCTACTTCAAGAATTAATTGAACCAGATCATTCTGTAGATCAGATTAACGGTATTTCCCAACTGCAGGCACGTTTAGTTATTACAGAAATGGCTAAGCTCCACTCCTTTTGGTGGCGCAACCCGATTCTAGAGACATTGCAATGGTTGCCTCGACTAGATGACGATAGGCGGCGGAATAACCTCGTAAGGCTTACTCAGCAAGGGTGGGATAAATTACGTGAATTACTTACTGAAGAAAGATCTATAACAGTCAAACAAGATTCTGCTCAACTCGCTTTAGAGGTCAGCAATATGTTAACCAGAACTTCAGATTTCCCGTCGACATTAGTGCATAGTGACCTCCGAGCCGACAACTTGCTCTTCTCGCTAGATGGCTCATCAGTATCGTTGATTGATTGGCAAGGCTGCTGTATAGCGCCTCCCGCTTTTGATCTTGCATATTTCTTGACTCAATCTCTTACAATCAACGACCGGCAGAAGTATGAGGAGGAACTTCTTATTTTCTACATGGAGGAATTAAAGGAATATGGTCTAGAGATTAGTTTTGAAAATATCCTTGAGGTCTACACTTCGTCGTTGATTTATAGTCTTTCTATCTCATGTGCGATACCACTTATAAATGACATCAAGAAACCTCGAGTACGCGATCTTGCGGTAGCGATGGGGAGCCGTTCAATTCAAGCCCTAAAAGATCACGGACAAATATAATCTTCGCGGGATTAATTCTTGGTTCAGTTGAGAAAGCTAAGAATTTGTTACTGTCTTGAGTAATTTGATGATTGCCTCATGGCTTCCTTCAACTTCCTCATCACGGAAGTGTCGTTCAAAGAACCATCCCATAATTAGTGCTCTTAGTAACTCTATGCTTTCTTCCATTGAGAAGCCTTCAAGTTCTCCCGTGCGTTGACCAATCTCGGCCAGCGCGCTAAAAGTCCGATCCTGAAACTCGGTTCTCCGAGCTAGGAGCATAGTAAATTCCGGATGTATACGAGCTTCAATTGGAGCGGCAGCAAGAAAATTAGTGTGGTGTCTAAGCCCCTTAGTTGTTAAAGCCCGGCTGGAGGCAATTAGATGTTCGACCGCCTCTACAAGCGTTGGTTCAGAACTGGCTCTACTGACATCTGTCCATAGAACATTAGCGGTCTCTTCAAATACTGCTTCATAGAGAATTTTTTTACTGGGGAAATGATGGTAGATGGCGCTAGGGGCAAGTCCAGCTCGTTCCGCTACCACCGATATAGCGGAGCCATCATAGCCGTTTACTGAAAATTCTATTCGGGCATTATCAAGTATCCGCTTTTTGGTTTCAGTACTATCTACGCCCGAAGGTCTTCCTTTTTTTTGCATAATTGTTAATCTACTTAATGATTAAAGTGAGATAACTTTCCCGCGTGCTTCACTGTCCTGCCATCGCAAGAAACGACTCTCCAGTAATCCTATAACTGCATTTAGGATCAGGGCCAAGCCTGCGAGAATAGTAATCAATGCTATTGCTTTGCCCATACCGAAGTTATTTGTTTCATAGAGTAACCGCTGGCCTAATCCACGTTTCGAAACAATGAATTCACCTAATACCACGGCAAGTAT
>Ga0066836_10000731_pt1 | contig 16550 bp, 17 predicted proteins | sample ETNtaG_18_FD_71568 | JGI IMG/M metagenome (GOLD analysis project Ga0066836, IMG submission 71568) | Marine microbial and viral communities from oxygen minimum zone, Eastern Pacific Ocean - ETNP201302SV91 | ecosystem: Environmental > Aquatic > Marine > Oceanic | place: Pacific Ocean: Eastern... | reverse complement strand
AGAAATGTATGTACAAAACTTATGATGACTGGCCAAATATTGCAAGTGAATCATATAATAGAAAATATGAAAAAATTGATGTTAGTGATATTGATCATATAGTTTTTGCAGGAATGGGAGGTTCTGGTTCAATAGGAGATACAATTAGTGCCATATTATCAAAAAAGAATATTCATGTAACAAATGTTAAAGGGTATCTATTACCAAAAACAGTTGATTCAAAAACACTGGTCATTGCAACAAGTGTATCAGGCAATACATCAGAAATAATGACAATTATTAGAGATGTTAAAAAAACAAATGCAAAAGTAGCAGGTTTTTCATCAGGAGGATTATTTGAAAAATATTGTATGGATAATGAAATATTTTATCAGAAAATTCCCATGATTCATTCTCCAAGAGCATCGTTTACAAATTTCTTATATGCAATTCTAAATATTTTGGAACCAGTACTTCCAATACAAAAGAATGATGTTCAAGATTCTATAGTAGCACTTGATAAAACAAAAGAGAATATTTTTTCAGGGAAATTAACTAATGAAAATAAAGCATTAGAATTAGCAGAGTTTGTTAGAGATATAGTATGTATTTATTGTCCAGGCGGATTAAAAGCATCTGCAATTCGTTATAAGAACTGTTTGCAAGAAAATGCAAAAACCCATGCAATTGTAGAAGACATAATTGAATCATGTCATAATGGTATTGTAGCATGGGAAAAAGAATCTTCGGTAAAACCAGTTTTAATTCAGGGAAAAGATGATCATGTTAAAACAATTGAGAGAATGAATATTTTAAAAGAATTTTTTGAAAAGAAAAAAATTGATTACAGATTAATTAATTCCATAGAAGGAAATATCTTATCAAAAATAACTAGTTTGACGTACTTATTTGATTATTCAACAATATACACATCTGTTTTGAATAATATCGATCCTACGCCTGTAAATTCAATAGATTTTGTAAAGAGTAAGTTAAGAAGGATAGAATAATTCATCAGTTAAATTTTATATCTAGATTTAGGAACAATAGTAAATGAAAATAACAATAGGGATACCAGCATATAATGAAGAAAAAAATATTGCAGGCATAATTACTAAATTAAAAGAATATACTGACTCCATCATTGTATGCGATGATGGTTCAAATGATATGACAAAAAAAATATCAGAGCAATTAGGTGCAACTGTAGTTACACATATACAGAATAAAGGATATGGTGCAGCTATCAATTCATTGTTTCTAAAGGCGAAAGAATTACAATCAGATGTTTTTGTCACTTTTGATGCAGACGGACAACATAGAATTGAAGATATTCCAATTGTAACAAATGCAATAATTAATGACAAAGCAGATTTAGTGATTGGTTCAAGATTTCTTGATACAGAATCTGAAGATATGCCAAATTATAGAAAGGTTGGAATAAAAATTATTACAAAAGTTACAAATCTATCAATTAAAGAAAAATTAACAGATTCACAGAGTGGTTTTAGAGCATATAGCAAAAATGCATTGGAAAAAATTTCACCATCAGATGATGGTATGGGTGTTTCAACTGAGATTCTAATAAAGGCTAATAATTTAGGATTAAAAATTGCAGAAGTTCCTATAAAAGTAAATTATGAAGGAGATACATCAACTCATGATCCAGTATCACATGGTACATCAGTTATTTTGAGTACAATCAAATTTACATCTATTCACAATCCTTTGAAATTTTATGGAATTCCGGGGATTATTTTTTTAATAATTGGTTTAGGTTTTGTGGGCTGGACAGTTCAAATTTATACGGAGAGTCAACAAATAATTACAAATGTTTCATTGATTGGAATTGGGAGTATTGTGTTAGGTGCAGTTCTTTTAATGACCGCAGTAATTTTATTTTCAATTGTTACAGTAGTAAATAGCAAAAAATGAATTAATTTTTTACTAATATCTTCCACCAAACACTTTTAGTTTTATCAGAATTTATATGAGAATCATCTTCAAAAGAGATTATTGTAAAATGATTTTTCAAAATATTTTCTAATTGAGATTTATTATAGAAAAATCTAGTAATTCCGTTATATTCAAAAGAGTTTTCAGATATTTTATTTCCAAATTCAAAATACTTATCACCCGATTTTTTTGTAGAGAATAAAAAAAATGAATTCTTTTTCATGATTTTTTTAATATTTGAGAAAATTTGTGATAATTGCATAAGATCAAAGAATTGTAAAGCAAGATTCGAATAAACTAATTCAAAATCTGAGTTTTTGAAATTAAAAGAATTTAGAGTATCATGTATAAACAATTCCAGATTTTCTAGGTTTTGCTCATTTTTTATTTTTTTTACAAAATTTATGGCATTTTTAGATATATCAGTTCCAACCACATTATAACCAAAATTTGCAAAGAATAATGAATCTCTTCCTTGTCCACATCCTAATTCAAGTATATTTGAGATAGAATTCTTTTTAATTAATTCGTGAGCTTCTAATGCTAGAATTGTAGGCCCAGTTCCAAAATAATTTTGCTTTGAGTAAATATCATTCCAATAACCAAGTTTTTTTAATTCAGTTTCAATTTCAGAATTATTATTTGAGTCCATAAATATTAAAAAAATTTAGAGTTATTGTATTTTTTGATCTAATTGTTTGTCCATCAAAAGACGCATTTCAATAGATTTGTTAGTTTCCTGTAGAATAACATTTGTATTTTCGTCAGGATCGTTTGTAAGATGATAAAGCTCTTCAGTAGAATTATGTATGTTTCGAATATATTTCCATTCGTCAGTTCTAATAGAATAAACATTGGGTTCTTTTGGAGGTTTTCCAGAATCAAGAGGATTTCCAGATTGAGAAAATGCAATTCTAGATTCCTTACTGCCACGAATTAGAGGAACTAAGCTTTTTCCATCCATCGCCTCAAAATTTTTGTCAAGTGGAACAGATAGTATTTCCAAAATTGTAGGTAGAATATCTACAGAACGTACTTGAGTTGGAAAAATTATAGAATTTAATTTAGGATGACAAAACAATGCGGTTGAAATTAATGTTGTATCATAACAGAAAACACCATATGCACGTTCACCAAATTTTTCTCCAATGCTTATTCCATGATCAGATATTACTACCAATAACGTGTCCTTTTCGAGTCCAAGAGTTTTAAAATATTCAAAAATCTCTCCGAGATATTTATCTGCATTTAAAAATAGTTCATCATAGAATTGGGAATTTTTTTCTTTATTCGAGAAATATTCTTCACTAAAATTATCATGTTTTTTTAGAACTTCTTCCATGATTCCAGTGTGAATATTACTATAATGAAGATAGAGAAAGAAGTTTTTTTCTGTATTTTTGATTTCTGCCATTTTTTTTAATAAATTTTTATGACGTACAGTTAGATCATCATTTAATTCATCATGAATTTTTAATTCATCAAAACCTGTAGGGGGTAAAATGAGTTTATTTATGGAATCTCCAAATGTTGCATAACCAGAGTCACTCAAATATCGTGGCAATGTTTTAAACAAATCTTTTTTAAAATTTGGGCTTGACCAATAACTATTTACACCATTTTTAGATCCATAAACACCAGAAAAAATTGAATGCATTGCAGCTATAGTAAAAGGTGCATATGCAATTACTTTGGGGAAAAATGCATTTTTAGAGATTAATTTTTTGAAGTTATTACCCTTAACTATACGATCTTGACGTGCACCATCTATTGTAATAAATACAAGATTCATGAATTGAAGGAAAATTTATCATATATGGGTTATTCTAATATAAGATTCTAAAGTGGGATCAAACGTACCCCATTTTTCTTAATTCATTCTCTATTTCATTAGATGTAAGATCATCTTCATTTTGGGTAAAATTTTTTGGGTTTTTTAATAATTTTTGTAAAATTTCTTCCATTTTTTGTACTTGCTGCTGATTAGTCGTTGCACAATTATTTTCTTCAAGCGGATCATCAGATAGATTGTACAAATGAACTCTGTTATTTTTAGAATTTTTATCTCTAAAATATTTAAAATCTGAAGTTCGAATTCCTATAACATCATTGGATTCCATATCAATTAACGGATTACTTTCAATATATACAGGAGATTCAGTGAAAATTGCTTCAGATTTTAACGGAAACAGATTTTTTCCGTCAGATGAGGAATACTCAAAATCAATGTCAAGAAGAGAAACGATTGTAGGTAAAAGATCAACTAAACTAACCTGTTTAGAAAAAATCTTATTTTCAGGTATGTTTTTTCCAACAAAAAGTAGTGGTACTCGAACAGTATCATCAAATAATACATGATCTGTAGAGAAATGTCCAGATAATAACGCACGTTTTTCATTAGGACGTAAATTGTGTTTAGAGAGAATTTTCAGTTTGGCTAGTTTCTTTTTATTTTCCAAAGAAAAGAAGATTTTATCTTTTAATGGTTTTAATAATTTAGGAGTTTTTTTAGTAAATTGTTTCTTTAGAACCTCCTTATCACCATTATCTTCAAAATCAATTATTTCTGAGTTTTTTTCTAATTTTTTGATATATGTGCCATGATCCGCAGTGATTATTAGAATTGTATTTTTTAAATCAATATTTTGGATTAATTTTCCAATCCAATTATCAATTGACGAAATGAGTCGCTCATATTTAGAGAATCCATATTCCTCTTTATCAAAATACTTTGAAACAATCAGAGGAAAATGAAGATCCATGAGATGAATATTAAGGAACCACGGTCCAGTATCAGAAATTGATTTAACTAGTGATAAGATTTTTTTCCCTAGTCCAGTATCAAGTCTTTCTGTGAAATCATAAAGATAATCTTTATTTTGGAAATTTGGGAATAGTCCAATAATTTCTGAGAATGAAGGAATAAATCCATAAAATGAATAATCTGATTTTTTTAAATATTCAAATATTGTTTTTGATTTTTTGTCTAACTTATTAAAACGTGCAGAACGAATTCCAGTTCTAAATGGATATTTTCCTGTGAATAAACTTGACCAAGATAGAAGTGTTGCATCAGCAGTAGAAATAGTATTTGAAAAATATGTTCCAGTTTTTAGTAATAAATCAATATTTGGTTTTTTGCAAGTTGGATTTGTATCAAAGAATTTATCAGCTCTAAAAGAATCAATTGTAAGTAATACAATGTTTGGCTTCATAAGATTTAGATAGAATATGATTAGTGATATAAATTATATGATAATTAAGAATTATTTTGAGGATAAAGAGTAATGTCAGTTCAAGTATCATATAAAAAACAAACTTTGTTTACTGTTTTATTTTTATTAGTTATCTATTTTGGTGCGGAGATTACCATACAGACTTACAATTTGTACTATCCCAATTGTAAATTTATGAATAGTGAAGTTTTTTTAGATGTAGATCATGATTTGCAAAAAAAAATTTGTTTAGATAATGACAAAATACTATTTCAAAATAAACCACTAAGAAATATTCCAAATCAGGATTTAGACATAGTCAATATTAATTCAGATGGATTTAGAGGTCAAGAAATTACAAAAGACAAACGTGATGGACAGTTTAGGATTTTTGTTGTAGGCGGTTCTACAGTTCTAGGTAATAGTGCAACATCAGATGAAACAACTATTTCAGGTTGGTTACAGAGATTAATAGATGAATCAGATATTTCAATGAAAGTAGAAGTGATAAATGCTGGCATTGGAGGAGGATTTTCATTTACAGAAAAAAATCTTATTCAAGATAAATTATTAGAATATGAACCAGATCTTTTCATAGTCTATGATGGTTGGAATGATATTGATAGACCATATTCAGTACAGAATGAAGATAGTGCAGATCATAATTTACCAACACAAATTTTACGAAACTTTGTCGTAAAAAATGAAATTATAAAAATACCTGGATTAATTTTTAAACATTATAATTTTTATAAATTTACCAATATGGAAGTATACACTATCTTTAATGACGAAAATATCATTGAAAAAGCAGAGATATGGAAAGATAGATGGACAGAAGTATGTCAGATTGGTCTACAGAAAGATTTTGATGTCATTTTAGCATTACAGCCACTTGTAGGAACAGGAGAAAAAATCCTAACTGATGAAGAGAAGATGTATTTTAAAAAGTATGATCATGAACATCTCATTCCGAATTATCAAAACTATGCTGATCAATTAGAGGATATAGATGATGTTTGTAAAAATGCATTAGATTTAAGAAATGCATTTGATAATGAAACAAAAACAATATTTCATGATTCAGGACACGTTGGAGATGAGGGAAATAGAATCATAGCAAAAAAATTATTTGAAACGGTATATCCTATACTTCAAAATAGAATATAATTTTATTAGATTTATAGTTCATAATTTTTCAATAAGGATATAATCTTAGAATTTTTTTATTAAATAATTTCCCATAACAAGATAATCCATATCAGTTTTTAAGATCATGTTATATGCTTGTTCAGGAGTATTAACAATTGGTTCGCCCATAACATTCATTGAAGTATTGATTAGAACAGGTACACCAGTTATTTTATAGAATTCAGAAATTAAATCAAAGTATAATGAATTAAATTCTTTAGAGATTGTTTGTAACCTTCCAGTACCATCTACATGAGTAACCGCAGGAATTTTTTCAGGTTTTTTTACAGGGGCGACAAATAACATGTATGGACTACTAATATCAATATCAAAATATTCTGAAGTAAAATCTTCTAAAATTGATGGGGCAAATGGTCTAAATGATTCTCTATGTTTTATTTTTTCATTAAGAATAGACTTCATATTTTCTTTACGTGGATCTGCTAAAATACTTCGATTTCCTAATGCCCTAGGACCCCATTCCATTCTTCCCTGATACCAACCAACAATATTTCCTTCAGAAATTAATTTTGCTGTTTTACTTAGTAATTCAGCTCTATCCAGTAGATTATATTCAATGTTTTTTGAATCTAGAAAATTTTTTATAGTTTCATTAGAGTGAGAAGGACCAAGAAAAACATTTTCAGAAGCGGTAATTCCATATAATGAATTATCTATTCGTTTATTTTTTTCATGAATAAAATAAAGATATTGTGCACAACCAATTGCACTTCCAGCATCACCAGGAGATGGAGGAATGTGAATGTGTTCAAAAGGACTTTCTGTTAAAAGTTTGTAATTTGCAACACCATTTAGAGCAACACCACCACCTAAACAAAGATTTTTGAGTTTGGTTTTTTGATAAATATGATCTGCCATTTTAAGTAAAACATTTTCTAATACTTTTTGAGCACTTGCAGCTATATCAAAATGGATTTTTTCCATTTTTTGACTTCCAGTCCTATTTGGAATCCCAAATAAATCAGAAAATTTCTGATTTGTCATTACTTTATCATATGTAAACGCAAAATATTTCATGTTAAGATGGATGCTACCATCATTCTTTACATCAATTAGATTTTCTAATATTAGATCAGAGTAAATAGGATCTCCATAAGACGATAATCCCATCAATTTGTATTCACCTTCATTAACTTTGAACCCAAGAAAATAGGTAAATGCAGAGTAGAATAATCCAAGTGAATGAGGCCATCTAATATCATTAAGAAGTGTTATTTCATTATTTTTTGCAATTCCAAATGAAGTTGTTGTCCATTCACCAACGCCATCAATTGTCAGAATAGCGGATTCATCAAAATTTGAAGTGTAGAATGCATGAGCTGCATGAGATAAATGATGTTCAGGAAAAATTATTTCTCCTGAGAAATTTTTTAGATGTTTTTGTATTTCAGATTTAATCCAGAGTCTTTTATGAATCCATTTTGGTATTACATCAAGAAAGCTGAATAGGCCTCTTGGAGCTACAGAAATATAATTATCCAATAGTCTTTCAAATTTTAGTATAGGTTTATCATAAAATGCAATTGAATCTATTTGTTCAGAATTTATTCCAGCTTCTTTTAAACACCAATCAATTGCTAATACGGGATATCCATCATCAAATTTTTTTCTAGAAAAACGTTCTTCTTCAACAGCAGCAATAACACGGCCATCTTTTAAAATACATGCAGCAGAATCATGATAATAGCATGAAATTCCTAAGGTGTACATCAATATTGTTTGGAAATTCTGTCGGATTTTAATTGTTCCATTGACAGCCAGTAAGTATTTTTTTGTTTTTTAAGTCGAAGAAGATCAATTTTAAGAAGTTTGAATAAAACTCCATACAAAGAAATTACAAAAATAAATGATATGCCAAGAAATATTCTTGTATTAAATATTGCAAATAAATCCAAGATACGTGATAGTTTAAATGAAAAAATTTGAGTTATTGTAATTAATGATACAACAAAAATTGCAAAGAGTTCTACTGTGAAAAAATTTAGGGATGACGAGATTATAAAAAACCAAAAAGAGAATCCAGCTGTAACGGCTAACGATTTGAATCGCGGAGAGGATAAGTCCATTTAGATCGGATAAATAAATGCGATTAAACCTGATTGTGCAAGAGCAGTTACACCAATTAAGGAAATCATTAGAAGTAAAATAGGAAACATATGAAATTTTCGTTTAATCCAAAAAAACTCAAAAATTTCTTTTATTGTAGAAAATCTAGACATAAAAAACAACAAAGCTACGTAGTTTTTATTAGTTATGTATATAATTAAAAAAAACGATTATAATATGAGACAAGTGATATAGGTGACCAGTAGTAAAAAGGTAGTATTTTTTGTTTTTATTTCATTTTTGACTGCATTTACAATATTTTTTACAACTATGGCAAGCTTACCGGATTATGTATACGAACAGCATGAAGAATTTTATTTACAAACTTTACCCGAGAATAAAATTTTTATTTTTGGTTCTAGTCAGACTTACGCAATTAATCCTATTACGGTAGCAGAATATTTGAATCAAGAAGGGCATGATTATACAGTTTATCATTTAGGACAAGGATCATTTGATGCTGAAGAGAGACTTCGTACAGTTGATTTGGTAACATCACAAAAACCAGAGATTGTGATTTATGGAATCGCATATCAAACATTCTATAGTCATGGTAGAAGTATTGCTGAGAAACCCACAGATTCATTTGTATCACCTCCAAAAATAGCAGATCTTCTATCATCAATTCAACTTCCAATAAATACAGGATTACTTGATAATCCAAAATTTGCTACAATGAATACATTTAATCATGTAACACAAAATTTATCAGGCAATTTTGAAGAAGAACCTATCCGTCCATATCCAAATACACCATTTTTTGTTATGGAAGCAAATGCAAGTGTTCCTGCAGAAGAAAAAGATCTTAAAGTCGGAGGTCAGCTAGCAAGTTTCAAAGGTAAAGAGATCTATCCAATAGACAACAACAGAACTTTTGCTGCATTAAAAGAATTAATACATAATCTTAATGATAACGAGATAAAAGTAGTAATTTTTACTACCCCACATCTCAAAAATTGGTTAACGCAAGTACCTGTTGAACAAAAAGAAATTTTTGATTCTATGTTAGATGATTTAGAAAATGAATTTAATTTCAAAGTTTTTAGATTGCACGATAAATATGATGCCCTAGATATATGGGTAAATCATGACCATCTAGTATCACATGATAAGAAAATGGATTTTTATTCTGAAGAAATTGCAAAAATGCTCCTAACCCAAATTGATGAATAATGATTTTTACTACTATTGATTTTGTCGTTTTTTTTGTATTCGTTCTAGCAGCTATTGCTATAATTAAGCATAGAAAGTTCCAACATCTCATATTATTAGGCGCAAGTTACTATTTCTTTTATTTCTCTAGCAACTATTTGGTAGTCTTGTTGATATTTTCAACAATCTTAGATTTTTATCTTGCAAAAATAATCTATAATACCCAAGATGCATTAAGAAAGAAATTATTATTATCTTTGAGTCTAGCAGGTAACCTAGGTCTTCTTGGTTTCTTTAAATATACAGATTTTGCAATTTTACAATTTAACATATTAGGAAATTATTTTGATATAGGAACAAATATTCCATTCATGAATATCATTTTACCATTAGGAATTTCATTTTACACATTTCAAACACTCAGTTATACTATTGATGTCTATAGAGGTTCACTAAAACCCAGTAAATCATTTTCAGAATTTGCATTGTTTGTCGCCTTCTTTCCACAGCTCGTCGCAGGACCAATACTTAGAGCAAAACAATTTTTGCCACAATTACGAGAAAAATTAGAAGATTATAAAACAAATGGGAATTTGAGGCAAATAATTTTTGAAAATAATAATCTAAAATTTGGAATAACGTTAATGGCATTTGGTTTCATAAAAAAGATGTTTTTTGCAGATAATATTTCTCCACTAGTAGATGATATTTTTTTCAATCCAATTGGAGCAGAATCATTTACAATAATTTTAGGAGCATTGGCATTTGCAGTACAGGTATATGGGGATTTTTCAGGTTATACAGATATTGCAATTGGTGCAGCTTTCATACTAGGATTTAAAATCCCAGCGAATTTCAATAAACCGTATTTTGCTACATCTCCTACTGCATTTTGGAATAAATGGCACATTAGTTTGTCATTATGGATCAGAGATTATCTGTATTTGCCTCTAATTTTTAAAAATAGAAGATCAACATTACGAGTTTTTGTAAGCCTAATGATTGCTTTTATGTTAATTGGATTTTGGCATGGAGATGGTTGGACCTTTCTCATATTTGGTATACTACAAGGAGTGTTTGTAGGAATTCATACTGTTTTAAGAAGAAAAATTCCATTTTTAAGAGAACATCATTTTTTTAAGACAAAAATTGGAAAGATAATTTCCATTCTAACTACTCAATATCTAATATTTTTCTCATTTCTTGCATTCAGAATATCGGATTTAGAACATTTATTTTATTCAATGCAAAAATATCTAATTCTTGATTTTCAAATAATTGAAACAATTTCTGTAATTCAATCTCACAAATTATCAATTGGTTTAATGATTCTATTTGCCATAATACATTTTATTTCATTTAGAAAAGGAAATCTTGTAGAGAGATTTTCTAATTTAGATTATAAATACTGGATTCTATTTTTAATAACAGGAATTCTAGCTATTTTATTATTTTATGATGGAAACCCAACTGATTTCATTTACTTTAAGTTTTAAAATAGTAACTAAGATATAGTAATTGTTTTATAAATAACACAAATTATGTCTTTGAATATGGTGATTGTAAAAAAATGAGCAAAAAACTCTATCAAGTGATTGCTAGAATCTTAAATGTACCAATAGAAGAAATTAATGATGAATCTAGTCCTGAGACAATTGAGACTTGGGACTCGTTTAACAGCCTAATGCTTGCAGATGAATTAGAATCAGAGTTTAATATTTCATTTAATTTAGAGGAAGTTATTGATTCACCAAATGTTGCTTCCATAAAAAAACATTTGAAAAATCACGGAGTTAGATTAGATGATTAAGTCAGAAGAAGCAAGATTGGATAATCTTCACATAGGAAAAAAAGCAGAATTTTCTGAAATTATTTCTGAATCAATAATTCAAGAATTTGCTAGATTATCAGGGGATTATAATCCTCATCATATTGATGAAACATATGCTAAAAAAACTAAATATAAAAAAAGAATATGTCATGGAATGTTATTAGCATCATTTTTTTCAAAATTAACTGCAATGTATTTACCAGGCAAGGGTTCATTATATTTATCACAATCACTAAATTTTCTAGCACCTGCATACATTGATGATAAAATTACAGTTGAAGGAGAAATAATCAAAATTAGTCATTCAACAGGAATAATTACAATCAAAACTCAGATTACGAAAGAAGGAAATACACAACTAGTTACGGGAACTGCAAAAGTATTGATTCCAGAAGAGAGGAATGACCAGTAAAAATATTCTAATCACAGGTTCAAATGGTGGAATTGGTTTTGCAATATCAGAATTACTTGCAAAAAAGAACAACAAACTAATTTTACTTTATCATGAAAATGATAATAAAATTGAGAAATTAAAAAATACATATGATTCTATTCAACTTGAAAAAATTGATCTCTTAGACTCTTTGAAACTGGATCATTTTCTTGATAAATTTGTGAAAGAACATTCTATAGACATATTCATTCATTCACCAGCACTGCCAATTCAACATAATAATATTATGAAATTAACATGGAGTGATTTTGAAAAACAATTTAATTTACAACTCAAATCTTTTTTTCAAATATCAAAGGCCATCATACCTCAAATGAAGTCTAATAATTTTGGAAGAATCATTTCTATTCTTACTTCATATGTTATTGGGAAACCGCCAAATCTTTTAGCTGATTATGTTGTTGCAAAATATTCCCTTTTAGGTATGATAAAATGTATGGCTACTGAATTGGGACCATCAGGAATCTGTGTAAATTCTATTTCTCCTTCAATGGTCAATACTCCGCTAACTGAATCATTACCAAAAAAACTCAAAGAAATATATCAATCACAAGTTCCTATAGAAAATCGACTAGCAGAATCTCAAGATATATCTAGTGTTATTGAATTTCTTTGTTCTGAAAATGCAAATTATATCACTGGTGAGAATATTCTGATCACTGGTGGATCAACTATGCATTGATCTGTACGGTAAATTAATAATATCAAGATTTTTCTTTATACTATGTCTGAGATATATAATTTAGAAAAAAAATATCCATTGTTGTCGAAAACAACTACATATCTGAAAACAAAATCAGTTATGTTTAGAAATACAATTCCTAAACAAATGAAACATAATTTTAATTTTGAATTAAGTGAACAGATATGTGAAATTGGTCTTAAAATGTCAAATAATGATTGGAAAACGTTCTGTACAAATTTAGACAACCTGATTGATATGTCAAAAGAATTTCTAAAATTACAAAAAAATCTTGAAAAAACAGGAAAATATCTATTTTCAACATTTGAAGAAGTTGAAAAAAATGAATATAATCTAGATAATGATGAACTTAATGGTCCTGATTATTTATGGGGATTATATTTTTCTGAAATATTCTGGAAAATCCATCACAATTTTACTAATTTTTGTTTAAATAATTTTATTTCTAATTTACCATCTGCAGGAAGAGTTTTAGAAGTTCCTAGTGGGACAGGATTTTTTCTTTGTGAATTTCTTAAAAATAATCCAAAATGGACTGGTGTAGGGGTTGATTTAGCAGATTCATCAATTGAATTTAGTGAAAGACTGTTTGAAGTAAATAATATTCCTAAGAATTCTTTTAAGATACTGAAAATGGATTTTCATCAAATTGATTCCAAGGAAAAATATGACAGAATATTATGCGGTGAATTTTTAGAACATCTTGAAGATCCTCTTGCTGCTTTGAAAAAATTAAAATCATTATTGACAAAAGATGGTAAATTGTTTATAACAGCAGCTGTTTGGGCTGCACATATAGATCATATATTCTTGTATAAAAGTTCAGAAGAAGTACGAGACCATATCAAAAAAGCAGATCTCACTATTGAGAAAGAATTAGTTCAAGCAGTATTTGAGAAAGATGAATCTAATCCAGAGAAAGAGAATATTCCCGTTAGTTATGCAGCTGTTCTTTCATAAGAAGAACTATTTTGAATGATCAAATAATGCAGATTTCATATATTTCAAATTTTAATTAAAAATTATTTTCTACATACTGCAATGAAATATAATGGTAAATGGTCATTTTCGTAAGGAATAGGTACAAAAGTAGAATTATATTGATTCAGATTATTTTTCCGTTTCTTTTCACGGATGTTAAGAACTGTTTTTTGTAGATGAAGTTTATAGAAATTAGAATTAGGATCCATTCTAAGAAGAACATTTTTTGCAACAGTTTTTAATTTAGAAATTGAATCATCCATAATTGTAGAATTATGAGAAATATCTTTTTCAATTAAATTTAATTGAGAATATAATACATTATTAGAAAATTCTTTTTTAAATAATTTCATAAGTTCATCTTTAGAAAGGCCAAATTTTTGTGTATCAGTTTCAGTAGATTCAATAAATGAATCAGAATTTACAGTTGATACAATCAGAATTCCTGAATTTTTGAGAAGTTTGGAGTATTTCTCAATAATTTTTTGTGGATCTTTTTGGTATGGTAATTCTTCAGATGATATTACTGAATCAAATGTTTTTTCCTCTATATCATCAATTTTAGGTCCAAGCATAAATTGGATTTCATTTTTTTCATTCAGTGTTCTAATTGTAATATTTTGTTTAGGATTGGCAAAATCAAAATGCCAGATTTCACTACAGTGATGTTGAAGAAGAGTTTTAGATAAAGTATATTGAAAATTTACACCGTACGAACAAAAGAGTATCTTTCCTTGTACAGTTTCTTTAATTAGATCCATTCTCATTATTTGTGAAATATAGAAATTATTAGGTATCGAAAGATTGTTGTGTTCAACGTTTATTGTTCCATTATCTCTACCCCATTCATCGTTAATTCTAATAACATCTTCTAATTCAATAGTGGAAGATTCAATTAAAGTCAGATCAGTTATTGCTTCAACTCTATGTATTATTCCAGGTTTAATATGGTAGACCATTCCAGGTTTTAGTTCTTCATGATGAAAGTTATTTAGAATGATTTGTATATCCTCATTGCTATAACCATTTTTTTTATATCTATCAAAATTTATATTTTCGGGAAAATAGTATAATATTCCTGTACCCTCTTGAACATAACTTGTTTCTTCTTTAAATTCATGGAATTGTATGCTGGACTTGAAACCAGATTTGAAAAAGATTTCTTTTAAAGCATATTTGAAATTAGGGGCACCATCAGCAATCCATTTTTCATATCCCCATGGTTTTTTGACTTTTTTTACAGCATCAATTTTTTTAATTTCAATAGACATTCTTAATCACTTATAAAATTCATTTATTGCTTTTTGCATTTTGGCTATTGGAGGATTTCTTCCAGTATAGAGTTTGAATTGGGATAAAGATTGATGAAATGCTAAAGAGAGTCCATTAATTGTAATTTTATTATGCTTTTTTGCAAATTTTATTAGTTCACTCTCAGCAGGATTAGAAATTACATCGACAACGATTTTAGAATTTTTTACAACTGTTTTGGAAATTGGAATTTTTGAAGAGTTTGGATACATTCCAATTGATGTTGCATTAATTATCATATGTGGAGATAACTTCTCTTTTTCTTTCCAAGATATAAATTCAAAATCAAAATCATCTAAGAGTTTTAATCCTTTTTTCCTTGATCTATTACTCAATTTAATATTTGAAAATTTTAAATTTTCTAGAGCAACTAACACTGCTCTTGCCATTCCTCCTGCACCAAGAATTAGTACATCATTGTTTAGATTTTTAAATTTTTTTAAACATTCAGTTACACCATTAATGTCAGTGTTATATCCAATTAAATTATAACCTGTATTTACTATTGTATTTACAGCTCCAGCTTTAGCTGCTTTAGGATCCAATTTATCCAGATATTTCATTACATCTTGTTTATAGGGCATAGATACACTACAACCTCTGATTCCAAGAGATTTAACACCAAGTATAGCATTTTTGAGATCATCTACAGAGAATGCCTTATAGAAAAAATTTAGATTTAGAGCTTCATACCCTGCATTATGAACAATCGTTCCAAACATTCCACTTTGTTTAGCAATTGATATACATAATGTTGGACTCTTAGTATTTTTTCGTTTCAAATTATACCTGTAAGAATTTTATCTTGTTGTTTTGTAAAGATTACTTAAAAATTATCACCTACCATTATAAACTACGAAATGTGGTAGATTTTATGAGGAAAAATAGTGATGATATACCAAAAATATTCTTGTTGGATGTTGATGGGGTTATGACTACAGGTCAGTTTGCTTATACAGCAGAAGGAAAATCCATGAAAGTATTTGGGCCTGATGACAATGATGCATTATCGTTATTGAAGAATTTAATTGAAATTAGATTCATTACTGGAGATAAAAATGGTTTGGAAATTACTAAACGTAGAATTGTTGATGATATGAAATATCCATTAGAAACAGTAAGTGTTCTAAAAAGAATAGATTGGATTTCTGAACATTATAATCCAGAAGAGGTAATCTATATGGGAGATGGAATTTTTGATCATTTTGTTTTTCAGAAGATTGGTTATTCGATAGCTCCAGGAAATGCAAATTCACTCGCAAAAAAATATGCCAATTTTGTTACAACCCGTAATGGAGGAGATAGAGCTGTTGCAGAAGCATGTTTGCATATTTTGGAGAAATTCTTTGAACCATTTGATCCAAAACATATTCCAGAATCGAACACAGCTAAAGAGTGGACAGTATAACAAAGAAAGAAATTAAATAAAATCTATTATTGTTTTCTTGATAGCATTTTTAGAAATACCGTATTTTTCCCATAGATCTGTAGGAGAACCTGATTCAGGAAAAATATCATTAAGTCCTATACGTTTTTGTAATGTAGGACATTCCTCAGATAGTATTTCAGATACAGCTGAGCCCAATCCACCAATAATAGAGTGATCTTCCACCGTGATTATTTTACCACATTGCTTTGCATATTTTAATA
>Ga0066836_10000727_pt1 | contig 16560 bp, 15 predicted proteins | sample ETNtaG_18_FD_71568 | JGI IMG/M metagenome (GOLD analysis project Ga0066836, IMG submission 71568) | Marine microbial and viral communities from oxygen minimum zone, Eastern Pacific Ocean - ETNP201302SV91 | ecosystem: Environmental > Aquatic > Marine > Oceanic | place: Pacific Ocean: Eastern... | reverse complement strand
AACTTAGACTACGATTATTAAGATCTTTCATTGTAGTAATGCTTGTTTTCTTGCCCTTAATTTTCTTCTCTAGTGAAATTTACGAGATAGTCTCAAGCCCTTTACAATCTTTAATGTCCAATAATAACTCTATGATCGCAACACAGGTTGCTTCTCCTTTTCTTTCTCCCTTAAAACTTACATTCTATATATCACTAACTGTTTCAATTCCTTATTTCTTTATAGAAATGTGGAGATTTATAGCTCCTGGCTTATTTGGTAGTGAAAAAAGACTTGGGTTAGGGCTGCTTATATCAAGCATTCTTCTTTTTTATATAGGCATAATCTTTGCTTATTCTGTAGTTTTCCCACTGATATTTAGCTTCTTTATGTCTGTATCTCCTGAAGGGGTGAAAGTAATGACAGATATTTCCAGTTACTTAGACTTCATTATTACTATTTTTCTAGCTTTTGCCATTGCCTTTGAAATTCCTATATTTATATTTTTATTGGCATGGACTGGAATAAGTTCAGTTGAAAATATGGGATCTAAAAGACCTTATATAATTGTAGGTTGTTTTATTTTAGGGATGTTGTTGACACCCCCTGATGTGATCTCTCAGACATTACTGGCTTTACCAGCTTGGATATTATTTGAGATAGGGTTGTTGGTTAGTAGGATTTTCGTCAAAAGAGAAAAACCTTAAATTATACTAAAGTAATTATTATTAATTACTAAAGTAAAAAGTTACTGGCCCATCATTATCTAAAATTACTCTCATATTTGCTCCAAAAACCCCTAAATCTAATTTATTAATATTTAGTGTTTTTATCTCATCAGCTATGAAATTAAATAATTCCTCAGCTTTTTGCGGGTTTGCAGCTTCTGAAAAGCTTGGTTTATTACCCGTTTTTGTTTCCAAAACAAGTGTAACTTGAGGGACTAACAATATATCTCCATTAATATCCAAGATAGTTTTTTCCATCCTCCCTTCATTTTCACTAAACATCTTATAATTGATAAATTTTTGTATTAAAGAATTACAAGTCTGAGGAGTGTCCTCTTTTTCAAAGCCTACTAAAACTAAAGCTCCATTGCCTATACTTGAGACTTCTTTATTATCTATAAGAACTGAAGAACTTAAAACTCGTTGCGCAAGAAGTTTCAATTAATTAGATTATTTTTCTAACGTAGGGTCCCATTGACCCTGAGAAGCTTTTCTATTCATTAGGGCTCTGTGGGACAGGGCTTTCTGAGCAGCTTCAACATTAGTCTTTTTTCCTAGCCAAGCTTTTAGAGCTGGCTGTTGTAGAGCACGACCATAAGAAAAACTTAATTTCCAATTAAATCCTCCTATTTTATTCATAGAATCCAGATGAGCCGTTGCGTCGACATCTGATTGACCTCCAGAGAGGAAAGTTATCCCGGGCAAATCCGAAGGGACATTGTCTAAAAGACAGCTTAAAGTTTTTTCTGCAACCTCTTCTACACTTGCTTGTTTTTCTGCATCCTTTCCTGAAATGACCATACTTGGTTTTAAAAGGGTTCCCATGATATTAACTGCGTTCTTATCTAAACAGTCAAAAAGAGTTTTTAAAGTTTTAGAAGTGACCTCTAAACATCTTTCTATGGTGTGATTACCATCCATAAGAACTTCCGGCTCTACAATGGGCACCATATTATTTTCTTGAACAACCTTAGCGTACTTAGCTAAGGCTTCCATATTCTGAAAAATACAATTCTCGCTAGGTATGCCATCTCCTATTTTTATAACAGCCCTCCATTTAGCAAATTTAGCTCCTAATTTTTCATACTCTCTACACCTTTCATTCAACCCCTCTAATCCTTGAGTTAATGTCTCTGTAGGAGAATCGTCTATGGGTTTAAGGCCTTTATCAACCTTTATGCCAGGAAGGGCTCCTTGGGAAATTATGATATCTACCAATGAAGTTCCATCTTCAGCCTTTTGGCGAATTGTTTCATCAAAAAGTATAACGCCCCCTATGTTAGCCTTCATTCCTTCAGACCTGAAGAGCATTTCTCTATAATCCCTTCTGTTTTCTTCTGTAGATTCAACCCCTATAGAATCAAACCTTTTGCTACATGTAGGATTGCTCTCATCCGCAGCTAAGATACCCTTACCCTCTGAAACTATATAATTTGCTATTTCTTCTAAGCCACTTATATTCATTTTAGTTCTCCTGTAGATTTTTTAAATTTATATTAATCTTGTTTAGGTATTTATCAAATATTCTTATTCTTTAAAGCCTCTATTGCAGGGAGACTCTTTCCTTCAATATATTCTAAAAAAGCTCCTCCTGCTGTAGAGACATAATCAATGGAATCTAAAATACCCGCTTTAGAAGCTGCAGAAATAGTATCACCACCCCCGATAACACTATAGGCTTCTGAATTTGCTACCATACTAGCAAGAGCTTTTGTCCCAAAAGAAAAATTATCTACTTCAAATAAACCCATGGGACCGTTCCAGATAATAGTTGCCGCTTCGCTGAAGAGGGTTTCTATAGAATTAAAAAAATCCGGTGATATATCGTAAATGGAATCATCTTTTACAACAAAATCTATGCCCTTTTCTTTTGGTGTAGAATCTAGATCCTTTGCAACAATTACTTTATCTGGAATTAAAACGTTCTCTATCTTCGATAAAAGCCTAGCTTCTTTATACATAGAAACTTCAGTTAGTGAGTTACCAATCTCTTTTCCTAGAGAACCCCAACAAGTATTAGCAATTCCACCCCCTAAAATTAAATGATCAGCTTTCTCAGATAAACTATTAATAAGTGAAAGCTTTGAGGAAATCTTACCTCCCCCTAGAACAGCTAAAATAGGGCTTCTTGCATCTATTATTTTATCAAGAGCTTTCATCTCTTCTTGAATTAAAAGACCTGAGCAAGCATCGTCTATAAAATCTGTGACACCAACTGTTGATGCATGAGATCTATGGGAAGTCGCAAAAGCATCCATTACAAAAATATCTGCTAAAGAAGCTAATTGTTTTGAAAGGTCAAGGTCATTATTTTTCTCTCCTTTGAAGAAACGAATATTTTCTAAAATTAAGATTTCTTCGTTGCTATTTGTGGCCTCATCAATATTTTGGATCAGTTTTACCGGCCTACCCAACTCTTCTTCTAAAGATCTAGCTACAGGCTGTAAGCTAAACTCTTGTTGTATTAAGTTATTTTCTTTAGGTCTTCCGAGGTGGCTTAAAATTATTAACTTTGAACTCTTTTTAAGAATAAATTTTATAGTTGGAAGAGATCTAATGATTCTTTCTTTATTGGTAACTTTACCTCCAGAAATAGGTACATTCATATCTGCTCTCAGCAAAACTTTTTTGTTACCAAGGGAACACTTAGAAAGGGGTTTGATCTTCATTGTTTACAATGAATTTATTATATTTAAGATATTTTTCGTGGTGAACCCGAAATGCTTTTGAAGATCATCCCCGGGTGCAGATTCACCAAAATCATTCATCCCAACTATTGCACCTGTCTTATCAACATATTTATTCCACCAGTCTGCATGTGAAGCCTCAATAGAAATTATGGGCATATCTTCTAATAAAACTTCTTTCTTATAATCATCTTCCTGGGCATCAAATCTTTCAGTACAAGGCATAGAAACTACTCTAATATTTTTTTCTTCTTTCAACTCTTCCATAACTTCCATAGCAAGGCCTATTTCTGATCCAGTTGAAATAATTATAAGATCAGGTTTCTCTTTAGGTTCATATAATACATAGCCTCCTCTGTATATTTTATCAATCTGCTTAGCTGTTCTTGACTGAGCTCTAAGGTTCTGTCTTGATAAGATAATTGCAGTAGGTTTATCTTTATTAAGAAGGGCTGATTTCCACGTTGCAGCCGTCTCCACTGAATCACATGGTCTCCATGTCTCGACATTGGGCATAGACCTCAAACTTGATAAATGTTCAATAGGTTGATGAGTTGGTCCATCTTCTCCTACACCAATAGAATCATGAGAATAAACAAAGATAGAGGGAATTTTCATTAAAGCTGACATTCTCACTGCATTTTTTGCATAATCTAAGAAAGTAAGAAAAGTTCCAGCGTAAGGCTTAAGACCTCCATGTAAAACCAGACCGTTTACAATAGCGCTCATAGCAAACTCTCTCACTCCATAATTAATATAATTTCCATCTTCTCCATTGCCTTCTATTGCCTTAGTTCCTTGCCATTTTGTATTATTTGAACCACTTAAATCTGCCGAACCTCCTAATAACTCAGGCAATAAGGGACCTAGATAATTCAAAACTAGTTCGGAAGATTTTCTAGTTGCAATATCTTCTTGTTTTGTCTGCAAGTCACTTATAAATTGATCAAACTTTTCTTCAAAATTATTAAATAAATCTCCTGAGATGACTCTGTTCAGCTCATTTGAGAGTTCAGGATATGCCTTTTTGTATTTAGTAAATAGTTCGTTCCATTTTTTCTCTTTCTTTTCTCCTATCTCTTTAGAGTCCCATTCCCTATAGATCTCTTGTGGTATTTCAAAAGGAGGATAAGTCCATCTAAGTTTTTCTCTAACTTTTTCAGACTCTTCAAAGCCTAAAGCACTTCCATGTGATGAGGCTAACCCTTCTTTATTAGGCGAACCTTTTCCAATAATAGTTTTACAGTCAATTAAAGTAGGTTTCTCTGATTCTTGTTTAGCTTCTTCTATCGCTTTATTTATTTGATCTGGATCATGCCCATCAACACCTGAAATTACCTGCCATCCATAAGATTCAAACCTTTTAGGGATGTCTTCTGTAAACCACCCTGAAACTTCTCCATCTATAGAAATATTATTATTGTCATAGAAAACTATCAGCTTACCTAGCTTAAGAGTTCCTGCTAAAGAACAGGCTTCATGAGAAATCCCTTCCATAAGACACCCATCGCCTGCAAAAACATAAGTCTTATGGTCTATAAGAGATATATCATCCTTATTAAATCTTCTCGAAAGAATTTTCTCTGCTAGAGCCATTCCTACTCCATTTGCTAAACCTTGCCCTAAAGGACCTGTAGTAGTCTCCACTCCCGGTGTTACTCCGTACTCAGGATGGCCTGGGGTTTTTGAACCTAATTGTCTAAAATTCTTTATTTCATCCATTGAAAGTGCATAACCAGTCAAATGAAGCAATGAATAAATAAGCATAGAACCATGTCCATTAGACAAGATAAATCTATCTCTATTCACCCAATCAGGGTTGTTTGGATTGTGGTTTAGATGAAGTCTCCAGAGCACCTCCGCTATGTCGGCCATTCCCATTGGCATTCCTGGATGACCACAACCAGCATTCTCAACAGCATCCATTGAGATAATTCTTATCACATCTGCTAATTGAGTTGAATTTGGCATCTAAAAAAAAATGTCTAAGTACTATTTTCTCTAATTCTTAAAAATGTGTATACATTTTATGTGCAAAAATTGGATAAAACCCATAAATAAAGGGTAGAATTCCGATCCTTTTGTATAAGGAGAGCAGTTTTATGTCTGAATATAAAGTTTTTACTTCAGAATCAGTATCAGAAGGTCACCCAGATAAAATGGCTGACCAGATTTCAGATGCTGTTTTAGATTCAATGCTAAAAGAAGATCCCAACTCTAGAGTTGCCTGTGAAACCTTAGTAAAAGATAATCTGGTTGTATTAGCTGGAGAGATAACAAGCGAGGCAGACCCTGATCTAGAATCTGTTACAAGAAAAGTGATCTGTGATATTGGTTATGATGATATATCTGTAGGTTGTGATGGAAACACCTGTGAAATTGTCAATAAACTTGGAAAACAATCTCAAAATATTGCTCAAGGAGTAAATGAAGGCGAGGGGGAAGATAAAGAGCAAGGTGCTGGTGATCAAGGACTTATGTTTGGCTATGCAACTAATGAAACAGAAGTTCTTATGCCCGCTCCCATTACTTATTCACATAGACTAGTTGAGCAACAAGCTTTTATAAGAAAATCGGGCAAACTTTCTTGGTTGAGACCAGATGCAAAAAGCCAAGTAAGTTTTGTGTATGGAGAAGATGGGAAACCTCAGTCTATATCTGCTGTTGTGCTCTCAACTCAGCATGACCCAGAAGTATCACAAGAAAACTTAAAAGAAGGTGTTATGGAAGAAATTATTAAACCAATTCTTCCCCAAAACTGGTTAAATAAAGACACAAAATTCTTTATTAATCCTACTGGTAAATTTGAAATTGGCGGTCCTGTTGGCGACTGTGGAGTAACTGGAAGAAAAATTATCGTTGATACCTATGGAGGAATGGCCCGTCATGGAGGTGGCGCCTTCTCAGGAAAAGATCCTTCTAAAGTTGATAGATCTGCTGCCTATGCTGGAAGATACGTAGCAAAAAATATAGTGGCAGCAGGCCTTGCTGAAAAATGTGAAATTCAAGTCTCTTATGCTATAGGAGTAGCCGAGCCTACTTCAATAAGTGTAAATACTTTCGGAACTTCTAAAATAGATGAAGATAAAATATCTACTTTAATAAGGAAACATTTTGATCTCAGACCAAAACAATTAATAGAAATGTTAGATTTAAAGAGGCCCATCTATCAGTCCACTGCTGCTTATGGTCATTTTGGAAGAGAGGAAGAAACATTTACTTGGGAAAAAACAGATAAAGTAGAATCTCTAAAAAATTAACATAAAAGAGGAAAAGAAATGAGCAATCACCAAAAACAAGATTATAAAGTGGCAGATATGTCACTTGCGGAATGGGGTAGAAAAGAAATTGTTATAGCTCAATCTGAAATGCCTGCTCTTATGAAATTAAGAGAAAGATACGCCGCAGAAAAACCTCTGAAAGGTGCAAAAATTCTAGGGTGTATACATATGACTATACAAACTGCTGTACTTATAGAAACCTTAACTGCTCTAGGGGCAGAAGTTAGATGGTCAGGATGCAACATATTTTCCACTCAAGATCATGCAGCTGCAGCTATAGCAAATTCGGGAGTTCCTGTATTCGCATGGAAGGGGCAAACTGAAGAGGAATTTAATTGGTGCATAGAGCAAACAATCTTAAAAGATGGTAAACCTTGGGATGCGAACATGATCTTAGATGATGGCGGAGATTTAACTGCTATGGCACATGACAAGTATCCTGAAATCTTAGATAAGGTACATGGAATAACGGAAGAAACTACAACTGGCGTTGTCAGGCTCAACGAAATGATAAAAGAAAACAAATTAAAAGTTCCTGCAATAAATGTAAATGATTCAGTCACTAAGTCCAAAAATGACAATAAGTATGGAACAAGACATAGCTTAAATGATGGTATTAAGAGAGGAACAGATATGTTTCTAGCAGGAAGAAAAGCTCTAGTAGTTGGATATGGAGATGTTGGTAAAGGTTCTGCTCAGAGTTTAAAGCAAGAGGGAATGGTCGTTAGGGTAAGTGAAATTGATCCAATTTGCGGAATGCAGGCTTGCATGGATGGATATGAAGTAGTTTCTCCCTACGCTCAGGGAGACAATAAAGATAATCCTGAATCAATGAATCATGATTTATTACAAGACACTGATTTGGTAGTAACTACTACTGGCAACTATAAAGTCTGTGACAGGCATATGTTAGCTGCACTAAAAAAAGGTGCTGTAGTATGTAATATAGGTCATTTTGATACTGAAATTGATACCCAATTCATGAGAGACCAATGGGCTTGGGAAGAAGTGAAACCTCAAGTACATAAAATTTTTAGAGATACAAAAGCAGGAGAAACTCCTAACCTAGAAAGCGAGGATTATTTACTACTGCTTTCTGAAGGCAGGCTCGTAAACCTAGGAAATGCTACAGGGCATCCTTCTAGAATCATGGATGGTTCTTTTGCAAATCAAGTTCTTGCTCAAATGTACTTATACGATAAAAAATTTGCTTCTCTCAATGATAAGGAAGCAAGAAAAGAACTTATAAAGGTAGAAGTTCTTCCAAAAAAACTAGACGAAGAAGTAGCAGCTTACATGGTAGAGGGTTTTGGTGGTACTTTAACAAAACTATCTAAAGAACAGGCAGATTACATTAATGTACCTGCAGAAGGACCTTTTAAATCTGATATCTATAAATACTAATTCATTTAATTATAAAAAGTTTTCACTACTAACAGCTTTGAATTTTTCCTTTCTAAATAAGAATAATGACAAATAAAAAAAAGAATATAGCTGTTAATCCATCCTGGGGAGGCAGGTTTGAGAATGCAGTTAATAAATTAACAGTTAGCTACACTTCTTCTATTGATGTTGATAAAAGATTATATGAACAAGATATATTAGGATCTTTGAAATATGCTCTAGCTCTAAAAGAGGCAAAAGTAATTAAGAATATTGATTATTTAAAGATTTCGAAGGGCTTAAAAGCCATCCTAATGGAAATTGAATCTGGAAGATTCCAATGGAAAGAAGAACTAGAAGATGTTCATATGAATATAGAAGATGCTCTCAAACGAAAAGCTGGCAATTCAGCTAAAAAACTACATACTGGGAGGTCTAGAAATGATCAAGTTTCTACTGATTTAAGGCTTTTTGTTCTTAAATCTATAGATGAAATGGGGGAGCTTATTTCTAATGTTCAAACTACAATTTTGGACAAAGCAAAGAGGCATTACGCTGATTTAATGCCTGGGTTTACCCATCTGCAAGTTGCCCAACCTGTCACTTTTGGACATCATCTGATGGCTTGGTATGAAATGCTCAGTAGAGATTTTACTAGGCTTCAAGACACCAAAAAAAGGACTAGTATTATGCCCTTGGGGTCCGGAGCTTTATCGGGTAACAGATACAATATAAATAGACAGAAGTTAGCTAAAAGATTAAATTTTGATGGCATCTCAAACAACTCTATAGATGCTGTAAGTGATAGAGATTTTTCTATTGAGCTTTTGTCTAATATAAGTATTTTAGGAATACATCTTTCAAGAATTAATGAGGAACTAATTCTATGGTCTTCTTCTCAATTCAACTATGTAGATTTGCCAGATGAATTTTGTACAGGTTCTTCCATAATGCCTCAGAAAAAAAATCCAGATGTTTCTGAATTAATGAGGGGAGGTTCTGCTAGGACCATTTCCAATCTAATGGGTCTTCTTACTCTCATGAAGGGTCTTCCTTTAGCATATAACAGGGATATGCAAGAAGATAAAAATTTTGTTTTTGATAGTCTAGATTACTCAAAATCTAGCCTGGAATTATTGTCTCTAATAATTAAAAGAATGATTGTAAATACTAAAAAGATGAAAGAGGATTGCCAACTCGGTCACATAACTGCAACAGAACTAGCAGACTATTTAGTTCTTAAAGGTTTACCTTTTAGGAAAGCTCATGAAGTAGTAGGAAAAATAGTTGCCTTTGCTAATAAAAATCATATTCAAATTTTTGAAGTTGAATTAGGAAAGTTAAGAAAATTTTCTAAATTTATCTCTGAAGATGTATTTACTTTTATAAAACCTGAAGAGGCAATAAAAAATAAAAATTCTATTGGAGGTACCTCACCAAAAGAGGTTTTAAAGCAAATAAGGAATGCTGAGAAGCGCATAGCATCAAGGAAATGAAATTGAGAAAGAGATCATTAAATATATCCACAGTTCTTTTATTTATATTAATAACTTCTTTAAGCGCTTGTGGAAATAAAGGACCTCTGGAAATTCCAAAAGAAGAAATGTATTTTTCTTATGAAAGGCATTAATCTTAGAGAGGGCGAACTTTTTATAGATGAAGTTTCGCTTAAAAGTATTGCTAGTGAATATGGAACACCTGCTTATGTTTACTCTTCTCATAAATTAAAAGAAAACTTAAATGCATATCTTTCTTCAGTAAGAGATAAAGATAAAATTTGTTATTCAGTTAAATCTAACTCTAATATACACCTGCTCTCTTATTTGGCTTCTCTAGGATCTGGATTTGATGTTGTGTCAGGAAATGAACTTCTCAGGTGTCTAGAAGCGGGAGCAGATACGGAAAATATTGTTTTTTCTGGGGTAGGAAAAACTGAAGAAGAAATAAGTCTTGCTATACAAAATAATATTTTCTCTATAAATATTGAATCTGAAGAAGAATTAGAAAGAATAATAAAGGTAGCTAAAAATTTAAATAGAAAAGCTGAATGTATAATTAGAATCAATCCTGACATAACTCCAGAGTCACATCCCTATATTCAAACTGGTCTTAGAACTTCTAAATTTGGAGTTTTAAAAGATAAAGTTGACTCATTAGCTAAAAAAGCCTCTGATTCTGGATCGGTTAAGATAAAAGGTCTAGCTTGCCATATAGGATCGCAAATCTTTGATGAAAAATTAATATTAGAAACCTTAGATTTCCTTATAAAAATCTGTAACAGACTCAATAATAAAGAACAGAATTTAGAATACATAGACTTGGGAGGGGGTCTCGGGATATCTTATGATCAAGAAGAAGAAATCGAAATAAAAAAGCTAGTAGATAAATGCATTTCCTTACTAAAACCACTTAATCTTAATTTAATACTAGAGCCAGGAAGATCTATTTCGGGAAACGCAGGAGTCCTTATCTCTAAAATAGAGTACTTAAAGAAAACTTCAGAACTAAACTTTGCCATCATTGATGCAGGTATGAACGATCTTTTAAGGCCTTCTCTTTATCAAGCTTGGCATGATATTTCTGTAGTCGAAAATAACAATGAGGAAAAACAAAACTATAAAATTGTAGGGCCTGTATGCGAAAGCGGGGATGTTTTAGGTGAGCATAGGTCGCTTGGTCTAAGCGAGAACTCAATTGTAGCTATTTTGGATGTTGGTGCTTATGGGCATGTCATGTCTTCAAATTATAATAGTAGACTTAGGCCTCCTGAGGTCCTGATAGAGGGTTCAGAGACGAAGCTAATTCGGAAAAGAGAGACCTTTAATGGCATGTTAAGCGAAGAAAGAGATGTCTAATAAATTAGGATTAAAGCTTAATAAATTTTCTGGACTTGGTAATAAGATAGTTTTGGTGGACCTCATTAGACAAGATTATCAAATAGATTCCCAACTCGTACTAAAATTATCAAAACAACATGCAGTTGATTTTGATCAACTGATTTCTATTTTGCCTCCTAGAGAATCTGACAAGGATTTTAGTGCCGAGATATTTAATGCTGATGGAAGTCGAGCAAACAACTGTATTAATGGGGCAAGGTGTTTGGGTAAATATATTTTTGATACGCAACTTTCTACAAAACCTAAATTATTAATTGAAGCGGGAGATAGTGATTGGATAATATCTCCTGTTAAAAAAAATATATATCTTGTCCTCCAAAGATTAACTGATTTAAAAAAAGGAGAGGGTAATCTCCCCAAGGAAAATTCTAAAGGTCTTTATGAACTTATATTATTTGATGAAAGCTTAGAAATTTCTTTTATAAATATTGGAAATCCCCATGCAGTAGTTTTTACTTCTAATATTAAGAAATTTCAATTAAATGAATGGGGTCAACGACTTCAACAATCTAAATATTTTCCAGAGGGAATAAACTTAGGAATAGCTGAAAAGAAGTCTAATTCCAAGCTATCTCTCAGAGTCTACGAGAGAGGTGTTGGGGAAACTTTATCATGCGGAAGTGGAGCTTGCGCTGCAGTTGTTACTGGTATAAAGCTTGGAATCCTAAAGGGTTCAATTGAAGTAGACTTTAAAGAAGGATCATTAAAAATAGAATATAACGAATTTGAAAATTCTATTTCAGTGGTAGGTTCGGCTAATTTTATTGAAGAGATAGAAATATAAGTATGAGGAAAAATAAAATATCTAACGAAGAGATTGCAGAATATTTGATACTTAATCCAGGTTTTTTTGATGAAAACCCTGAAGTTCTTAATTCTTTAAAAATTGTCCACGATTCAGGTGCTGCAGTGTCTTTAATTGAGAAACAAGTTGAGTATTTAAGATCAAATTATAATTCGACTACCGATAAGCTATTGAGTCTTTTGGAGAACGCAAAGAATAATGAAGATTTATTTTTTCTTACCCAGAAACTATTACTTTCTCTTATAGATGCAGAAAATATTAAAGAAATAATTAAGCTTATTGAAAGGGCATTTAAAAAAGACTTTGGAGCAAAAGAAAGTAGGTTGATTTTCTTTTCAAACACCTCAACAAATATACCTAAAGAAAGAACTGAAGACCCTGACAAAGCACTTAAGGTCTTAGGGGATAAGCTAAAATCTAAAAATTTATATTGTGGAGATTTAGATAAAAAAGCAAAAGACTTCCTCTTTGGTAACACTTCTAATTTAGTTGAGGTTGCACTGATACCTTTGAAGTGTAAGTCTATTTCTGGTCTTATAGCATTAGGGTCTGAAAAAGAAGGTAAATATAATGCAAATAAGGATAGTATTTTTTTAGACTTCATAGCAAAAGTTACTAGCAAAGTCATAGACAAAAAAAATGAATAAATGTTAGATCGACATCTTGAACCATTTCTCTCTAACCTTAAGTCTGTTAGACAACTTTCACCACATACCATTAGCAACTACCAAAGAGATATATTGAAATTCTTTTCTTTTCTTAATCAAGAAAAGAGCTCTTGGGAGGTCGTTGATAAGCAAAGCATTAGGGGGTTTATTTCAAAGGAAAGGAGAAGAGGGTTAAGTCCAAGAAGCATACAAAGAGAACTTTCTTCAATTAGAGCTTATTTTAATTATTTAATTGAAGAGGGCATCTTCGAAACAAATCCAGCAAACGAAGTTAGCTCTCCAAAGTCGCCCCAGTTACTACCAAAATCACTGGACACGGACCTTATCCAAAAACTTTTAGATTTCAAGCCCCAAACAGACTTAGAAGTAAGAGATAAATCAATTGCTGAACTTTTTTATTCTTCCGGTCTAAGGCTGTCTGAGCTTTGCGGTCTAGATCTGGAAAGTATTTCAATTAAAGAAAATTCTTGCCGAGTTATTGGAAAGGGTAAAAAAACAAGAGATTTACCTATAGGAAAAAAAGCTATTCAGGCTTTAAGAGATTGGCTGATTGTTAGAAAAAAACTTAATAGGAATGACTCTAAAGCTCTATTTCTAAACAATAAAGGTGAGAGGCTTTCAAATAGATCAGTTCAGTTAAGGCTTGAAAGGCTTTGTAAACAAAGGGGTCTTCCTTTAGTAAATCCGCATATGCTAAGACACTCTTTTGCAAGTCATATTCTAGAGTCAAGTGGAGATCTTAGGGCAGTTCAAGAAATGTTGGGGCACTCAGATATTGCCACTACACAAATTTATACCAAATTAGATTTTCAACATCTTTCAAAAGTTTATGACAAAGCCCATCCAAGAGCCAAAGTAAAAAGTAAAAAATGAATATAAAGGCTATAACTTTTGATTTAGACGATACCCTTTGGCCTTTAATGCCAGTAATCCTTAAAGCTGAAAAAGATACAAATAAATGGTTAGTTGAAAATTATCCTGGTGTTGAAAATCTCCTAAAAAGTGAAGAGGTAAAAGAAATCAGAGATAGTTTAATTTCTCAAGAAAATAAGTTGAACTATCAGTTATCTAAACTTAGAGAATTAACCCTGGTAGAACTCGCCATAAGATCAGGTTACACAAAAAAAGAGTCTGAATCATTAGCTAAGGAGTCTTTTAAAATTTTTTATGCAGGCAGAAATGATGTAACCCTCTATGAAGGAGTTGAAGAAGCCCTTGAATCTTTAAAACAAAAATATGTCCTCGGAGTTATAACGAACGGAAATGCGGATATAAAAGAAATTGGCATAGATCACTTCTTTGATTTTAATATATCTGCATCCAATATGAATGCAGGAAAGCCTGATCCAATAATCTTTGAAGAAGCATTAAAACAAACAAACTTTGAGGCCGGAGAGATCTGTCATGTCGGAGATCATCCCATAAATGATGTCCAAGGGAGTAATAATTTTGGAATGAAATCTATTTGGTTTAATGAAAAAGGCTTAGATTGGCCACTCGAAGGAAAGACTGACTATATGGAAGTGAGATCGTGGGCTGAATTAGAAAAAATAATAGAAACCTTTTAATCTAGAGCGTCTAGCATGTATTGCACAGCAGTAGTTAATTCTTCCTGAGAGCAGTCCATACACATGCCCATAGGTGGCATTCCTCCTAGCCCATTAGTTACCGTTTCTACTAAATGACCTAAATCTTCGTTTGCTCTTTCACCCCAGCTTATCCTATCTCCAAACTTAGGAGCCCCAGCTAAACCTATTGCATGGCAAGTCTTGCATGCAGAATCATATATTTCTTCGCCAGTTCTTACTAAAGAAGTAGATGGGGAAATTGTCGTGTTAATGCTGGCACATTCTTGACCTTCAACACAAACTTTTCCTACCAGAGATATTCTTTTTTCAACCGCTTTTTCTGCTTCTGAAGTAAAGGAATTCTGCACTAGTAAGACAAGTACTGGGATTAAAAAGAACTTAGCTTTATTCATTTACACTGTTGTGCCTTGAAAAACGCCGCCATTATATAGGAATAACTAACTAAAGAGATATAGTTCTGTTGTCTTTTTTAAAGAGAAATTAATGGTTTTATAATCTACCTTAGGGCTAGTAGTTCAACTGGATAGAACATCTGCCTCCGGAGCAGAAGCCTGCAGGTTCAAGTCCTGCCTAGCCCACCAGCTGTTTCTGTTTAGAAAAATTCAAATATCTGTTTTAATAAAGAGATGAAGAAGATTTTATTTTTATTGATAATACCGACTCTATCTCTACCTTTGAATGCCCATCAAGACATTGAGATTAAAAAGTGCCTTGATATTTCTGAACCGGAAAAAAGACTTTCGTGCTTTGATGCTTTGTTTCTAAATATATCCCAAGATGAACCAGAAAAGCTTACAGAGACTTTAAAACTAGAAATCAATAAAAATATAGAGAAAGAAGATGTTAGTGATTCTGGTCAAGTAATCAAACCCCAAAAGGAAGATGAAGAAATAATAGAAGACCAAAGGCAAGAAATTACTTCTCTTAAGAGAAAAATTAAAAATATTTCAAATAATAAAGACAATACTGCTACTAATAACTCTTCTTTCGATTCAGTAATTGTCTCAGTTGAATATAGGCAATCTAAATTTAGATTCAAGCTTGATAATGGTCAAATCTGGCAACTAACTGATTCCGGGATTAGGGCTAGACTAAAAAAAGGCCAAACTATAAAAATAGAACCCGGAGGAATGAGGTCCTTCTTTCTAGTTAACTCTAAGGGAAGGTTCAGGGCAAAACAGATTAAATAATTCAACTAAAGCTTAAATGCTTAATATTTGACAGTTTTTTTACTTTATTTATTATGAAAGCGCTTAATTATTAAGGGGAAAAAAGATGACTCATGACATATTAATTAAAGGAGGTCAGTTAGTAGACGGTACAGGCTCTGAGTCTAAATACGCTGATGTTGCCATTAAAGACGGAATTATTGCTGAAATTGGGAAAGTAGATGGACAGGCTGAATACGAAATAGATGCAGAAGGTCAGACAGTCACTCCTGGTTTCGTAGATATTCATACACATCTAGATGCTCAAATAGGTTGGGATCACGAACTAAGACCGGTTAGTCATCACGGTGTCACTTCGGTTCTTATGGGTAACTGTGGAGTTACCTTTGCACCCTGTAAACCTGAAGACAGAGAACTCATAGCCCATATGATGCAAACAGTAGAAGATATTCCTAAAGAAGCCATACTTGGAGGTCTACCTTGGGATTGGGAAGATTACGGAGGATATCTAAATTCCATAGAAAAGTTTGACCTTGGAATTAATGTAGCCGGAATGGTGGGTCATACTGCAGTTAGATATTATGTAATGGGAGAAAGATCAGTAGAAGAATTAGCCACTGACGAAGAAATTAAAAGAATGGCAGAAATAGTTGGGGAATCGATGGATGGAGGAGCGGTTGGATTTTCAACAAACAGATACCCACCTCATGTTGGTCCAGATGGAAGGTCGATTCCAGGTACATATGCCGAAGCTAAAGAATTGTTAGAAATTGCCAAAGTCGTTGGTAAAAAAAGAGGTCTTATGCAAAACGTATTGGATTTTGGAGGACAGCCTGAATTCTCAATTAGGCTACTTAAGGACCTAGCTAGCACTACAAGAGATCGAATACTTTTTAGTATGGGGACAGGTCCTGACTTAGAGTCAGGGAAAAGGGTTCGTGGTCTTCTTAAAGAACTTTGCAGTGAGGGTGGAGATATAACAGCCATTTCACAGCCTAGATCTTCTGGTTTTATGTTTGGACTGCAATCAGGATTGCCATTTGCAGGAGAAACTTGGGATCAACTTAGGGCAAAGAATCTTAAAGGTAGGCTAGCAGCTATTAGGGATACTGAAACACGAAAAAAACTAATTGAAGAGGCTTCGGCTAGCAAAGAACATCTTCCCTATCATTTAGTTTTTTGGTTAGGAGATGAAGAAACCCCAGATTATGCAGCAGGATCTGAAAAATGTGTTGACGTAATGTCTAAAGAGAGGGGTATTCATCCTTCAGAGTTATTTCTAGACTTATCTGATAAGTCCGAAGGAAAAAGCTTATTTAATTACAGGATGTTTAATCAAAATTTAGAGGCTGCTGGTGAGATGTTCTTAAGTGA
>Ga0066836_10000725_pt1 | contig 16597 bp, 24 predicted proteins | sample ETNtaG_18_FD_71568 | JGI IMG/M metagenome (GOLD analysis project Ga0066836, IMG submission 71568) | Marine microbial and viral communities from oxygen minimum zone, Eastern Pacific Ocean - ETNP201302SV91 | ecosystem: Environmental > Aquatic > Marine > Oceanic | place: Pacific Ocean: Eastern... | reverse complement strand
GCATTTTTTATTTCAGTCGGATTAAATAAAGTATGGACCGATGCTGATGTAATGATTATTGATAAGGAAATTATCCCACCAAAAACTATTGAAATAATAGTGTCAAATATTGAATTTTTATAATCATCTTTATTTTTCCATTTATTTTTTGAAACATAGGAATGAAGAAATAAATTATAAGGAACAACAGTTGTTCCAATTAATCCAATAACATAAATAAAATTATTATCATCAACTGAAGGGACTAATCCATTTAATAAGTCAGAAATTTTTGGTTTTGAAATAATAGCAAGAAAAATAAATGAAAGGCTCATTATTGAAACAAGGATAACTAAAAACTTTTCAAATACTTTATATGAGCCATTTCCAACAATTAATATAAGTATGAACCCTATAAAAATTGGGTTTAAGTTAATTTCATGATTAAATATATTAAGACTTGAACTTCCAATAAATGTTTCAAGTCCCATAGAAGTACCACTGATATTTCCAGACTCGTATGCAGTATTCCCAATAAATAGAGAAAAGAATATTAATGATACTGCTATTTTTCTAATAAAATTATTATCAATATCAGTTATGATTTCACTAAGACCTTTTCTAGATATAATTCCTAGTCTTGAACTAATTTCTTGGAGATAACACGTAGCAATAATTGAAAATACAACACACCAAATTAGAGAGTAACCAAATTCAATTCCTGATAAAATACATAAAGTGACTGTTCCTGGACCAATAAATGCTGATGTTACAATTATTCCAGGTCCTATGTTTTTAAAAGCTTTTAACACATTTATTATTTTGTTAACATCTCGGAGGCATCAAAATCTAGGTACCAGGATAAGTTAGTAGATTTTGGATCAATGAAGCTTCCTGGGTATGATTTGTAATTTCCTTTTTTGTTAATTATATCATCAATTATATACTTTTTTCCAGATCCTGTAATATGAAATATTACTTCTTTAGCGTTATTAATAATTTTTTCTGATAAACTAATTCTTTTTTGTCCGGATAAAGGATGAGATGCAACTAAGCAGTCTTCTTTATCCCTGAAACTTAGAAATTCATGAGGAAATAGAGATGCAGTGTGACCATCATCTCCTAAACCAAGAATAATTAAATCAAACGTTGCAATATTATTTTTAACTGTTAAGGTTTTTCTTAATATATTATTATAGTTAATTACTTCTTCGAAAGGATCATTTTCACCTTTTATTCTATATATATTTTCAGATTTAAAAATTTTATTTATAAAAAGATTTTCTTTAGCCATTTTATAATTGCTATCATCAGAATTTGGTTCTACACATCTCTCGTCAACCCAATAGAATTTTGTATTTAAATCTATAGAGGATGATAATTTGTTAGAAAGAGATTTAAATAATAATAGGGGAGTACTACCTCCAGAAAGAGCAATAGAACTATCTAAATGATGGTCTATTATATAATCCGATAGCTTATCTGATAATTCTTCTTTTGTTTTAAATATCTTAATACTCATGATTATAATTCACAAATTTCACCATCATTAACAAGGTTTTTACAGGGGTATCTCCAGGTATTTTTATTTCTGAATAAATCGTTACATTTTTTTGGTCCCCATGTACCTGATTTATAACCATAAAGTTTAATTTTATTATTATTTATTTCATTGACTATAGGATCAACAATTTCCCAGGCTTTTTCCACAAAATCACTTCTTGAAAATAACATTGAATTTCCTTTAAATACATCTAAAATTAAAGTCTCATATGCATCATCAATTACATCTTCACCTAGGTTTTTATAATGAAATTCAAGGTTTTTATTAATTATGAGTGATTTTTCATCTGGACTTTTAAGATTGAATTTAATTAACAAACCTTCATCAGGTTGAAGTCTAAAGATTAAGGTATTGTTTTCATTATTTTTACTGAAAACATTTTCATTATTTTTAAAATTTACTACAATTTCTGTGACTTTTGTTGGTAATCTTTTACCCGTTCTAACAAAGAATGGAATGTCTTTCCATCTTATATTATCAATGAACAGTTTACATGCAAAAAATGTCTCAGTTTTAGAACCTTTATCTACACCTTTATTATCTGTATAATTAATAAACTTTTTTGTTTTTGTTTTTGATTCCGTGTATTGACCTCTGATTATATCATCTTGAAAATCAATTTTTCTTATTTTATTCAAAACATTAATTTTTTCATTTCTTATGCTTTCAGAAGAGTTGTCTTTTGGTTCATCCATTGTAACAAGACAAAGTAATTCAAGAAGATGATTTTGAAACATGTCTTTTATTGCGCCAGTACTATCATAATATTCACCACGGCCTTCTATTCCAATACTCTCAGCAGCTGTAATCTCTACATAACTTATGTGATCTTTGTTCCAAAGAGCACTGAAAATGAAATTTGTAAATCTTGAAACTAAAATATTTTGTACTGTTTCTTTACCAAGATAGTGATCAATTCTAAAAATTTGTTTCTCTTTAAAACCATTTGTTAAAATTTTATTTAATTTTTTTGATGATTTTAAGTCTTTTCCAAATGGTTTTTCAATGATTATCCTTCTATAACCTGAATTTTCTATATTTAATTTATTATTGATTAATGAGTTAACTATTACTTCGTAAGCACTAGGAGGTGTAGAAAGATAATAAATAACATTAAGAGTTGTATATTTATTTTTTAATTGATCAATATTGTAACTCAATAAATTATAATCACTTTCTACATAAGGGTCTAATTTAAAGTAATTAGTATTATCTAATAAATCATTTGAAAGTTTATCAAATATATTATTAGTTCTTTCTTTTCTGCCACAACCTAAAACATGAAAATTTTCAGGGAGTTTATTAGATTTTTTAATTTCATTTAATGCTGGAAAAATTTTTCTATTTGCTAAGTCTCCTGTTGCTCCAAATATTACCAAAATGTTTCCAGTGGGTTTTTTCATAATAATAATTATTAATATAAGCTATTAAAAAAGAAAATAAAAAGTAATTTAAATATTCAGAAAAATATATCACATATTTGCAAAAAAAATATCTCAATTGAAAAATAAAAATTTTGATTTCGGTTTAGTTGGTTTGGGAGTGATGGGAAGGAATTTTATTCTTAATGTAGCTGAAAATGGATATTCTTGTATTGGTTTGTCTTCAAGTATTGAATCAATTAAAATTTTAAGAAAAGAAGGTAAAGATTTTATTGTAGATGGTACAACATCGGAAAAGGAGTTCATAAATTCATTAACTAGACCAAGAAAAATAATGCTTTTAGTTCCTGCTGGCAAACCCGTAGATTCCACAATTAATAGATTTTTACCTTATTTAGATAAAGATGATATTATAATTGATGGAGGAAATTCACATTATGATGATACTGAAAGAAGATATGAATTTTTAAAGGAAAAAAATATAAATTTTATAGGAGCTGGTGTTTCTGGTGGTTCAAAAGGCGCTAGATTTGGTCCGAGTATCATGCCTGGCGGTGATAAAGATTCTTATGAAATTATTAAACCTATATTTGAAAGTGTTTCTGCGAAAATTAATGGACAACCTTGTGTTACATATCTTGGAAATACATCTTCAGGTCATTATGTAAAAATGATTCATAATGGTATTGAATATGGGATTATGCAACTTATATCAGAGTCTTATCATATATTAAAAAATGGATTAAAAAATAGAAATTTTGATATTTATAATACCTTTAAAAAATGGAATGATGGTACGTTGAATTCATATCTTATAGAAATTACTAGAGATATTTTTAAAGTTAAAGATGAAAAATCGGATAATTATTTAATTGATTTAATTTTAGATAAAGCCAAACAAAAAGGAACAGGAAAATGGACTTCTCAAAGTGCTATGGATTTTGGTGTAAGTATTCCAACTATTGATTCTTCCGTATCTATGAGGATAATCTCATCATTTAAAGAAACGAGGGGTAAGGCTGAGAAACTATATAGTGCAAATAAAATGATTTCTTCAAATTCATCCTTGAAAACTGATGATATTGAAAAAGCTCTAATTTTTAGTTTTATTATAACTTTTGCTCAAGGTTTATCACAACTTAAATTAGTCTCAGAAGAAAAATCATATAATCTTAATTATGAAAAAATTTGTAAAATATGGAGAGGAGGATGTATAATTAGAGCAAAATTGCTTGAAGATTTTATGCAAGCTTATAAAAACAACCCCTCCTTGGAAAGTCTTATTTTTGATGAAAATATTTCTGAAATAATAAAAAAAACAGTTTTATCAATTAGAAAGGTTTCAATTTATTGTATTGAAAATAATATACCGTCCCATGCAATTCTTTCATCTTTAAGTTATTTTGATTCACTAAAATCTTCAATTTTACCAATGAATCTTATTCAGGCTCAAAGAGATTATTTCGGGGAGCATACTTATGAAAGAATTGATAAAGAGGGGGTTTTTCATACAGACTGGGAAAAGAATTAGTTCCTTTTAAATTTGATTATGAAATACTACTTGTATCATCATATTTTTTTCTCTATCAAAATCAGCTATTAATCTCATTCTAATTTCTTTTGTTTTCGAATTTTTTATGACTTTATATTCAGTAGTTACTCTAATTTTCGACTTGGATTCTTCTTTATATTTCGTGTCAAGAATTTTAATTGAATCACCATCTTTTAATAATGATTTTATATAGTTTTTGGATAGAAAATGTGAAAAATCAATTTCTGAAAATTCTTTTACTTTATTATAATCTATTTCATTTTTTGGTGAATTTAGTTTTATGTTTTTATTATTATTTTTTTTGTTCAAAACAATATTTTTATTTTCTTTATTTGAATATTCACTCTCATTTTTAAGTTGAGAGCAGCTTTGAATAAAAAGTAAAATCATTATTAATTTTTTCATTTAATTTTTAATTTTTCAATTAACCAATAAAATAAGAATGTTAAAAGAATTGCTCCGATTCCCATTGATATTTTTAACCAAAAAATATAATTAGAAAATGATTCTTCACTTGTGAACTCTTCCATTATTTATAATTTTTTTAATTGTAAGTATAAAAAAATAGCTATAAGACCAAAACCAAGAATATGTAATGCATTTAAGTCCATATTTATTTGATTATTGATTTAAAAAGTAAATATAATTTTTCATATTTGTTATTTTTAATAAAACATATGGAATACGTATATTATATTATTCGCCCTTTAATAGTTTTTATATTAGTATATTTTGCAGTTAAAGAAAGTCTTAAGGACAAATTTATTATTGAAGTTAAAAACGATAAAAAAAAATTTTTACATCCTAATGTAATAATTGTTAAAGTTCTTAAATCAGTAATAATTATATATTTCATTCTTAATCTGATATTTATAGAGTTTTTTTAAAATTTTAATAATATTTTAAATATTTATTATTAAAAAAAATAAAATTATTTATCTAAATCATTAATCATCATTTCAAGCATTTTAGTATTAGATCTTAAAATCATATCTTGTGTTTTTCTGATATAATTAATCTCAACCAAAATATAGATCATAAATCCAATCACAGAAATGAAAAATAAGTTATTTCTATTCATCTTATATAAAATTTAATTAAAAAAAATTTTTTACAATCAACTATTATCACTTATGATAACTCAATATTTTATTCATCTTTTTTTGAATGAGGTGGTATTTTTTCATCAATTAATTGTCCATTAGAGTAAGTTCTTTCATAAGCTAAATACCCATTATCAAACCATCTTTTAAAGGATCCATCTAAAGCACCGTTAACAAAATTAGCTTCCATATTTCTTTTTCCATCTATATACCAATGATTCCATAATCCATGTTCTTTTCCATTTTTATTAGTTCCTTCATACATCATTTGCCCGTTATCATACCATCCTCTAGAAAACCCATGACCTAAACCATCTTTGAAAGATCTTTCAGATTGCATTTTTCCATTATTCCACATTTTAAATGATATTCCAGTAAAAACTTCATTGTTATAAAAAACAATTTCATTCTTGGTAATTAATTGATCATCTTCAATTCTTATCTCTTCTTTTTTTAATTTTTCAGAACACGAAAAACAAATCATTAAAAAAAATAAATTATTTAATTTCATTGTTTAATATCGTTTTATTCATAAAATCTTTAGCAAATTTAAATGATAATTTTCTAGAAGATGAGTTGCCACCTATATTAACACCTCTCGATACACAAAAAACTAATCCTAATTTTTGAAGAAATGGATTTGACATAGGTATATTAATATAATTCATTAATACCTGACCTTCTTTAGATAATTTGAATTTACAATTTGTAAAATTATATGCATTTTCATTTTTAACTACTGGTGAATCTCTATCAAAACCATGGTGTGAATCTTTATACACTGTAATATCTATGTTAGATTCTTTTTTTAAAACTTTTACAAGATCAATGCAGGGCTTTGATGGTGTCCAATTATCAAGCTCACCAATTAATATATGAATTGGAGATTTTGAAAAACTTTTATTTTCTGGTTCAATAAAACAAGGTGGATAAAATGCTAGGTGAGAAGCAAAAGATAAATTTTTATTAATGGCATTTTTTAAAGGTAACCAAGCAGAAAAAAGAGTTACTCCACCTCCTAAACTCCACCCAGTAATTGAAATTCTATTTTTATCTATTTTGGGATGATTAGAAAGCACTTCTAATGCCCTATAGGAATCAAGTACTATTGCAGCAATTGTCACTTCAGTTTGAGAGCCAACCGTTGATGTAATATTTCTACTTTTAAAACTATTTAATTCAAATGTTGCAATGCCCATTTCCTGATACATATTTAAATACTCATAATGGTGATCTTTCCAGCCTAAACTTCCTGCAACGCCAATAACCAAAGGGTATTGTTTCAATGTATCAGATTCATTGGAAGGTATAGTTAAAATACCATTAACTTCTTGTTCTTCTTGATTTTTAAGGTTTGAAATAATATCATAAAAAGAAAATGGATTAGCACTTTTAAAAGTTAATTTTTCAATTTTTACCTGAGAATAAACAATATAAGAGAAAAAATGAAGTATTAATATTAAGTATGTTTTTTTCATTATCTATTTCAAGTTATATAAATTTTTTTAATCTAAATATTTGGATAAAGAAAATCATTGTATGGAAATCTTTTTATATGGATTTGTTTTATTTCTTTATAGATAACATCCTTAAATTCATTAAGATTAGATTTCTTAGTTGCGGAAATAAAAATTGTTTTATTTTCGATTTTAGATATCCATGTTTTTTTTAATTTTTTTATATGTATTTCTGCATCATAACTTTTATCCTTAGGACTTAAACAGTCAATTTTATTAAATATTAATATTATGGGTTTATTTATTACATTGATTTCATTTAATGTTTTATTAACAGATTTCATATGATCTTTAAAATTATTATGAGATATATCAATTACATGGAGAAGTAAATCAGCTTCTCTTACTTCATCTAAAGTACTTTTAAAGGATTCTATAAGTTGAGTAGGTAATTTTCTTATAAAACCTACAGTATCGCCTAATAAAAAGGGTAGATTTTTAACTACTACTTTTCTTATTGTAGTATCTACAGTAGCAAATAATTTATTTTCAGCAAAAACATTTGATTTTGAAATTACATTCATAATTGTTGATTTTCCAACATTTGTGTAACCAATTAAGGCTGCTCTTACTAACTTTCCTCTATTTCCTCTTTGATTTGACATCTGTTTATCTATCTTTTTAATTTTTTCTTTCAACAATGAAATTTTATTTCTAACAATTCTTCTGTCAGTTTCAATTTCAGTTTCCCCTGGACCTCTCATTCCAATACCTCCCTTTTGTCTTTCTAGATGAGTCCACATTCCTCTAAGTCTTGGTAATAAATATTGACATTGAGCAAGTTCAACTTGAGTTCTCGCATAGCTTGATTTAGCTCTTTGCGCAAAAATATCAAGAATTAGATTAGTTCTGTCAAGAACTTTAATTTTCAAAATCTTACTAATATTATTCTCTTGAGCAGGAGATAATTCATCATCAAAAATAATAGTATCAATAAAGTTTGATTTTATGAATGAGTTTATTTCATTAATTTTTCCCTTTCCTATTAATGTTTTTGGATTAGGACTATCAATTTTTTGAAAAAATCTTTCTTTAACTATACTTCCTGCTGTAAGTGCTAGGAACTCAAGTTCATCCAAAAATTCATTTGATTTAACTTTATTCTGGTCTTTATTGATAATTCCAACTAATATAGTTTTTTCAAGATTGTTCCCCATATTTAGCTAGAAGAAAAAGTTAGATTATAATATAGACACCTAATTGTATTGTGACCAAATTTTATTAACACCATTAAATTCTATAGATAAAACATCATATTTGGCTGGAGTATTTTTTACTTCCATTCCAGGAACATTAGAACCAGCTGGCATTCCAGGAACGGCTAAACCTCTAATTTTTGGTTTTAATTTAAGCATTTTTTTAACATCTTTAGCTGGGACGTGACCCTCAATAAGGTATCCGTCTATTATACCTGTATGACAAGATGAAATTTGAGGCTGTATTTTATTAACCATTTTAATCGAATCAACATTCGATAATTTTATTGATTCTACGGAAAATCCATTTTCTTCCATGTGTTTAACCCAATATGTACAACAACCACAAGTTGGGGACATATATACAACAAGTTTATTATTAGAAAATAGATTAAAGGAAAATAATAACAGAATGAAAAAAAGTTTATACACTTAAATAATTATTTTGTTTTGATTAATATAACACCCCATGTTCCTTCTTCCCCATAAATTGTTGCTGCTTGTGGCCCTTTTAAAAGTCTCATGCTTTTAATATTTGATGGATTAACTAATCCTGATAATTGACTATAAGTTCCAATTCTACTGCCGTCTAGATAAAAAGTAACTTCCATTTGATATTTAAAACTTTGAGTTCCTTTTATATATATTTCAGCAGAGTCTTCATTGGAAGCAAAAGAACCTGAAGATCCAATATCAATTCCAGGTAAATTTCTTACTTGACATAATAAACAATTAGAGAATGATTCTCTTTGAGAATCTTTATCCAATGATAGCTGATTTTTAGTCTTAACAGTATATATTGTATCGCCACGAGTATATGTGTTTGTTAAACTATTTTTTTGAACATTACAACTAATAAGAACACAGAAAAATATGAAATGAGAAATATGATATTTGATTTTTAACATATATTAATAATTGTTTATTTTAATTTACGAAATTATAAAAAGAATGTTTTAAAAAAAAAGGGATGAATAATTACTCATCCCTTTTTAGTAAAATAATTATAAAAATTATTTCTTTTGAGCTTGATAGTCATAATATCCATCAACAGGATACATAACGTGAGCATAAGGTGTTCCAGCAAACATCACATATGGTGCTCCAGAATTAAAATCTGTAGTCATACCTTCTAATGAGGCGGGGTCTTTAGGCATTCTCATTAAATGTGGTCCCGATTCGATCCAATGGCCAGGAGCTGAATCTTCTTCAGTCATAATCATTGGCTTAGTATTATCTTCTCCCATATCTCCGTGAAGCATCCATGCATATCCATCTTTGTCCATAACTGGTACTTCTCCAGCAAAATAAGCTCCAATCCATTTAAATACTTCTGCATCACCGCATAAAGGCATAGCTTCATGAGCATCTTTCCAACCATTTTCAGGGTCAGACATACCTCTTGGATTTGCAGGCAAACAAGTCCATCCGTTAGTACCTTGTCTTAAAAGTTTTCCACCCATATCAGGAGGTCCATCATAAACAGTAGCTTCTTCAGCAATATAAGCAGGAGCTGCTGTAGAATAAGCCCAAACTTGCCATTCAACTGAATTGTGAAGGGCGTCAGGTTCTGGTAAATTTGTAGAAACCATATCATTTGACATAGCATCAGTGTTATTTGTTTCAGAATTATTCACGTTAGCACAACTAAATATGAATAGAAATGAAAACAAACCAAGTAATATATATTTCATTTTGATAGTTTTAATTTTTAAATATTATATATTAAAATTAACAAACTATTTTGCTAAAAAAATAATTATGTAATAAAAAATTACTATTGAAAATAATATGCAAATAAATGTAATAGCTTGAGTAAATAAACTATGTCCTCTCTCAGAGCTATCTTTTGATACAATAGATATTATATAAACACTAAAAAAAATAAGAAAAACACCGATTACTGATAACATTTAAAAATACAAAATTACATTCTTGATAAAGGGCATAAGTCATTTTCCATTTTGAATTGGTTTTGTATCGGGCATTAATCTATTTAATATAGTATATACAGGACAAAATTTTGTTAATGGACTTGCAATTTGTAACAAGGCAACACCTACTGCAACATAAATCCAGTCTAAATTAAATTGTTGTGCAAGAGATATAGAACCTAGATATAATAATCCAACAATTCCATCGTGAACTCTAATTTTAATAATTTCCCTTTGTGAAGTCATAATTAATAATTTTTTTAATATAATTATACAAGATTATAATTCAAATTAATTATTTCTTTTGAATTTTAAGTATTTAACTTAATAAAATTATATAATGAAAAAACTAATAATAGTACTATTTACATCCCTTTTTTTAATAAGATGCGGGGATATTCAAAAAAAAATATCTAATCAGGAAGTTGAAGATAAAGTATATGAGTTTTTTGAAACTTTATCAGTAAAGAATCCAGATAAAGAGAAGCTTTACGATTTAATTACAGATGATTACTATATTTTTGAAAATCAAAAAAAGTATACAATGCAAGAATTCCTAGAGTTTGTATCTAATTTTAACATATTAGAGGATAATTGGGTACTAACAAATTTTGATATAAATACAGATTACAACTCTGCTCATGTTACTTTAAACAATAAAGGTGAATTTATCGTACAAAACCCTAATGGAAAGGTTAAAATGGAATTTGAATGGTTAGAGAGCGCTTATTTAATTAAAGAAAATGGTGAATTAAAATTTAAGTTTTATTTTTCTGATACTGTTAATGAAAGTATTACTCCAATAGAATAATATAATTATTTAATAAATGATAAAAAAAATAATTTTTTCACTTTGCTTAGCTCTATATATATCAAATGCTGCTTATGGTATTTGGGGGAAAACCGGTCATAGAATTGTTGCTGAAATAGCACAAAGAAATTTAACTGAAGAAACACTTAATAAAATAAGTTTAATTTTAGACGGGGAATCTTTAACTTCTGTAAGCACATGGGCCGATGAAATCAAATCAGATCCAGATTTTAAAAAATATAATTCTTGGCATTACGTAAATATTCCTTTGGATAAAAATTATGTTGATATTGAAAAAAATCCTAATGGGGATATTATAATGGCAATTAATAAATGTATAGAAGGATTAAAAAACAGAAACTCTTCAATTCCCTCAAAAGCTTTTTATTTAAAATTCTTAGTCCATTTAGTAGGGGATATTCATCAACCATTACATGTTGGTCGATTTGAAGATAAGGGAGGTAATGATATTAAAGTTAAATTTTTTGGTAAACAAACAAACCTTCATAGACTTTGGGATACTGATATGATAAATGACCATAAAATGAGTTACACAGAATTTGCAGAAAATTTAAACAAATTAAAATTTTTAAATACTAGTTTAAATCCTCAAGATTGGGTTAAAGAATCGCAAAATGAAGTAAAAAAAATATACAGTGAGGTTAAAAAAGATGATTATATTGGATATGAGTATTTATATAAAAACTTCCATACATTAGAGAAACAACTTTATAAAGCTGGAATAAGACTTTCTGATCTTTTAAATGAAGTATTTTTATGAAATTCTTTCTATTGACATTTATTAATTTTTTATCTTTTATTTCTATGGCTCAAACTGAAAATCAAAAATATGTTATTACAAAAAAAATAAATGAAATTGAAATTAGAGAATACTTACCTTCTATATATGCGTCTGTAACTTTAGAAGAAAATAATGCTAAACAAAATTCCCTTTTTAGAATTCTTGCTAATTATATTTTTGGAGGAAACAGTGAAAACCAAAAAATAGCAATGACTGCTCCAGTTCATATGCAAAAGGAAAATACTGAGGGGAAAGATGCAACGACTATGAAGTTTGTTATGCCTTCTAAATATAATTTGAATGATTTATCTAAACCAAATGATCCTAGAATTAGTATATATAAATCTAAACAAAGAAAGTATGCTGCTATAGGTTATGGTGGTTATAATAGTGATTCAAAAACTGATAATTATTATAAGAAATTAAAATCTCTTCTTAAAAATAATAAGATAAAATTTAGTGATAGTCCAATATATTTAGGATATGATCCTCCTTATAAATTTTGGGGTCGTAAAAATGAAATTTTACTAGAATTAGAATAAAAAATTATTCTTTATTTATTCAAAAGCTTTGTTGTATTCAGTTGGATCAAATGCATTGTATGACTCAACTACTTTCATTCCTTCCCACTTAAACCATGCGTATCCTCTAACTACAAGTAACTCACCTGATTTTTTATTTATACCATTCCATGTGTACCAATAGTTAGTGAAAATTTCACCATTGTTGTAAAACATAGTCATTGCTTCACGATCAATATTTTTTATTCCATCAAAATACTCATGACCAAGCATAAAAGCTTCAATAGTTTCTTTTGGAGTAAACTGAGAATCATTTACGTTAAACACAGCGTTTTCTGAAAAAATTGATAAAGCACCATCTGAATCTTTATTTTCATATGCATCAACAAATTTAAATACAAGATCATTTCTTTCGTCAGTGGCTGATATGGTTCCAGACCAATCAGAATTATCTATTTTAGAATTTTGCTGATTGCAACCGATAAATAAAATTGCAACAAGTGTAAATAATATATTTTTCATATTTCTTATTTAAGTTTAAAAAACTAATCTAACTATCAAAAAATTAAATTCAAAAAAAATTAGAATTAAACGCCTGTTTTTTGATCCCAAATATCTATCTGTAATCTATTACTAAATTTGAAATTTTCTTTTTTACAAATTTCAATAACAGTTTTTCTATTTTTTTTAAAAGATTTTTGACTTTCTCCTGCTGGCATTAACCATATTTTTTCTCTTGATATATATTTATAAAAATCTTCTAATATTTCATCATAATCATTTATATCAGATACTACAAATTTAAAAATACTGTCTCTGCTTTTGGAATTGATGGTTTTTAATGCTTTTGGAACTAGACAATCATTTTTGTTATTTCCACTATTTGATAATTTCGGAGAACAATTAAACAAATCAACCAATTGGATTAGCTCTTTCTTTGGGTTAATAGTACCATTTGTTTCAACTTCGACATAACATGCTGTTAGTTTTTTTATAAATTTTAAAAATAATATAAGATTTTTTTGTTGAATCAATGGCTCTCCTCCTGTTATGATAAGATGAGCTCCTTTTTTTAGTTCATCAATATATTTTTTTTCTAGTATTTCATGAATTTTTAAACTTTGACTTTTTCTCCATATTTCTATGGTATCACATCTCCATTTAGCATTATTATGTAATTTTTTATCAATTTGTGTTCCTTTACCTCCACAAATAAGATTACATCCACCAAGTCTAACAAATACCGATGGAATTCCTATTGTTTTTCCCTCACCTTGTATTGAAAAAAAGATTTCACTAATAGATAATTTTATACTTTTCATTAAGACAATCTACCTATAAGAAACAAAAAAAAACTTTATTTGAAGGGTTTTTTTAATAACTTTAAATATTCATCAAATAAAAAATAATTTTTTACATTCTTTTTTTAAATGAGGTTTATAATAAAGATAATTTTATTTTCTATTTTATTCTATTCATGTCAAGACAATTGCGATTACTATAGCACTTATGTAAAATACAATCCAATATATTCAAATATGGATAAATTAAGAGATTCTGTTAATTTTAATATTGACCGAGAAATTAATAATCCGGGAAAACTTAATTATAAAGATGGTTATCTTTTTATAAGCGAGACAAAAAAAGGTATTCACATTATAGATAACAGGAATCTAAGTAATCCTATTAATATTGGCTTTATCAAATTACCTGGAAACTATGATATTGCTACTAAAAATGATTTTTTATATGCTGATAGCTACATCGATTTGGTGATTTTTGATATATCTAAAATAGATTCTGTAAAAGAAGTTAATCGAGTAAAAGAAGCATTTAAAAATTATTACTTAAACCAAGGTTTATATTCTGAAGAAAATGGAATAATAGTAGGGTATGAGGAAGAGGTTGTTGAAGAATATATAGAAAATCATAACTGTGGGTTTATATGGAATTAAGAAAAAATAAATATTTATATTTTTTTTATATATCATTGATATTCAGCATTTTATCATGCGACACATCAAGTGATAGCTTCTCTGGTTTTTCTAAAAATTCTTCAGGTACTGGTATTGGAGGCTCAATGGCAAGATTTACTATAGTTGGAGATCATTTATATACTGTAGATTCTTATAATCTTAACACTTTTGATATTTCCGATCAAAAAAACCCCGATTTTAAGTCTGAAATTGATTTGGGTTGGGGAATTGAAACGATTTTTCCTTATGAAAATAGATTATTTATAGGAGCGCAAAGTGGTATGCACATATATGATCTTAAAAATCAAGATAAACCATCCTGGATATCGACCTATGAGCATATGACTAGCTGTGATCCGGTTGTAGTTCAAGATAATTATGCTTTTGTAACTCTAAGAGGTGGAAATGAATGTATGGGATTTAATAATCAACTTGATATTATTGATATTTCAAAAATTGATCAACCTACATTATTTAAAACTTATGAAATGATTCAACCTCATGGGCTTGGTGTAGATAACAATTGTTTATTTATTACTGAAGGTGAATTTGGTTTAAAGATGTTGGATATATCAAATCTAAATAATTTAAAATTAATAGAACATTTTAAGGATATTAGCTCAATTGATGTTATTCCATTTATGAATGTATTAATGGTTATAGGTGATGATGGATTTCATCAATACTCTTATGATTGTGAAAAGGCTCAAATTGAATATATTAGTACAATTCCTATAGTAAAGCTTTAAAATGAGAATTTATTATCTTTTTTTAATTATTTTATCATTTTCAGCTTTTTCTCAAAAAAAGGATATTCTCATTATAGATGGTAAAAAACACAAAGGAGAGATTTTAGAGTATTTTAATAAAGATTTTAGCTATGGTAATTTAGGATATATTTTATTTGATAATGGTATTTCTCAGGATACTATAATTATATCATCTGAAGATAATTATAAAATAAAATTTAGACGATTTAATAGTTTTTTTGAATTTAAAAAAAATAGTTGGAATGAATTAGAGCTTGGCTTTGATTTTCATTCAGGATTATCAAGAAAATTGCTTTTTTCTAAAGGAATTGTTAATGATAAACTTCTTAATCCGGGATTTGGTATTGGGATTTTTAAAATTGATAAAATTAATTTTTCACCATTTTATTTTTCTTTAAATAAAGATATCTTTCCAATATCTATAGAAAAGAAAAAGAATTCTAAATTTAGAACTTTCTTATATCAAAATATAGGATATTCAATTGGAAGTGATTTTGGTGACCAAGATTATATTTCTACCAAAGGTGGATTTTACTTTAATTTAGGTGTAGGTTTTAAAAAATCTACCTATAGAAATCAGCATATGTCGCTGAAGATAGGATATCTAGTTCAAAGATATAAATCAATAAGTAATATGTTTTGGGATAATATGGGTTTTCCAATTCTGAATAATCCTTCCTCTTCAAATAATAATATTATAAGAAGGAAAGGATCATTTAGAGGGTTGACTATTACTTTTTCTTTAATTTTTTAAAGAAAAAGTAATATTAATTATTCTTGGCTATTTTGTTCCTGATATAATTTAGTTTCAGCTTCAATATCACTTGTATCAAAATAACATTGAGTCGCAACTATTTTATCTCCTTCCCATTGCCACCAACAATGAAATGTGTTTTTTTGTAATTCACCGGTTATTTTTGATTTACCTGACCAATCTGACCAATGATTTGTATAAACTTCTCCATTATTATATTTAACTGTAGTTATTACGGGATCAATATGCTGCACTTCATCATATAGTAGAGAATGAAAATTATAACCATTGATTATTTCTTCAACAGTATAAACATCATTATTTACTTTATGTTCTCCATCAGGTGTAAAGTAATCTCTAGCGACTCCAAAATCACCATCAGTATAGCCTTTGGCTAATTTTTCAACTATTTTACTTTTTTCATCGTTTTGGTTAGTTATACCACTCCACTCAGAAGTATCAACATTAACATTATTATTACACGAAACGAATAAAAATGAAGTTAACACCACTAATAATATATTTTTCATAATTAAAATTTTAGTTATAATTCAAATCTAATCTATAAATATCAAACTTAAATTTTAAATTGATGATGTTAAGTTTGATTTTTTTTTTATTTTAACATATTGTTTATTAAAATTTATATATATGAAAACATTTAATGTAATTTATTTATTGACCTTTCTTTTTTTAGTATCATGTCAGACAAAAACTGTTGAAGTTACTGAGACAG
>Ga0066836_10000724_pt1 | contig 16598 bp, 17 predicted proteins | sample ETNtaG_18_FD_71568 | JGI IMG/M metagenome (GOLD analysis project Ga0066836, IMG submission 71568) | Marine microbial and viral communities from oxygen minimum zone, Eastern Pacific Ocean - ETNP201302SV91 | ecosystem: Environmental > Aquatic > Marine > Oceanic | place: Pacific Ocean: Eastern... | reverse complement strand
GACTTGTACTCAAAATCAAAGATAAGAATGAAAAAGTCTTTTCTGAATTATTTACATTTCTGTGTAGAGTACAAATTCATAGAAAAAGAGAGAGTGGGATCAAATGTCATTTATTCCATTACAGAAAAAGGAAAAATCATGTTAGATTTATTTACAATAAATGAGAAAAATTAGATCAAAATATTCGAGATGCATATAGAAGTACAAAAAGGATAGAGCCTATACCAAAGATTAGTATTCGGATCATGCCACGAGACATACGAGTCATTATTTTTCATCAAGCGAACAAGTAATTAAACAAAACATAATCAATAAAATATTGCAATCAGATATACCTGAAGCAGAGATCTACGAAATAGGAAAAAATAAACTAAAAAATCCTACAATTTTTGTTGGTTTTGTGGGAGCGGGATTAGTAGGCACCATAGCAATAGATCATATAATAAATGAATTAAATATGAAGGAGATTGGTTTTTTACGTTCAAAACATTTACCACCGTCAACAGTATTCATGCAAGGCAGATTGAGACACCCATTTAGAATTTATTCAAACAATGATGGCAGCATCTGTGCAATAATTTGCGAGATAATTATTAGTAAAGATGGAATTTACAATATAGCGATGGCAATTCTAGATTGGGCAGAAGAAAAAGGCTCAAATGAAATAGTGGTGTTTGATGGAGTGGCCGATAAAAAACATGATGGAAATGCATTTTTTGCAGCAGAAGTTGACTTGTGCAGAATTATGGAAGAAAATGACATCAAAATGATTCCACAAGGATTCATCACGGGAATTTCAGGAGGAATACTAAATGAATGTCTGATAAGAAAAATTCGAGGAATAACATTATTAGCAAAAGCAGATGAAGCAAACCCAGATCCTATGGCTGCAGCCACAATTATTGATGCAGTAAATAGAGTGTATGAGACAGAGATTAATACAAAAAAATTAAAGAAACAGAAAAAACAGATGAGTACAGATTTGAAAGAATTATCCGATAAATATTCTGAACATAAAAAAATTGATTCAAATATGTACATGTAGGTGAATGAATGTGGCAATAACTTACAAAAAAGCAGGGGTTGACATTTCGGAAATAAAAAAAAGTCAACGGGCAATTGGCAAATTAATAGAATCAACACACAATCTACAAAAAATGGCCAAGATGAAACATGGTTTTGGTCATTATGCAGGTATTGTTGAAATTCCTGGAGGAAAATTATTAGCAACACATACCGATGGTGTTGGTACAAAGGTGATTATTTCAAATATGTTGAAAAGATATGATACAATTGGAATAGATTGTATTGCAATGAATGTTAATGATATAATCTGTATAGGTGCAACACCAATTTCATTTGTAGATTATATTGCTGCAAACAAAAATGATCAGAAAATATTCAAGCAAATTGTATCAGGGTTGGTAAAGGGTGCAAAAAAATCAGCGATGCCAATTGTTGGAGGAGAGACAGCAATAATGCCCGACTTGATTTCAGGCAAAGGTTTTGGATTTGACCTTGCAGGAATGGTTGTAGGAATGCTTTCAAAAAAAGAGATGGTCTTGGGAGATAAAATAAAACCAAATGATATAATTATCGGAATACAAAGTTCAGGTTTACATTCAAACGGATATTCACTAGCACGAAAAGCACTTTTGTCAAAATATTCAGTCAAAGATAACATCAAAGGAGTTGGAAATTTAGGTAATGCACTTTTACGTCCAACCGAGATTTATGTTAAGCCAGTTTTAGAGGCACTAAAGAAATGTAAGATTAACGGATTAGCACACATTACAGGAGGATCATTTACAAAATTATTGAGATTAAAACAAATAGGATATCATTTAGATAGTATGCCAAAGACTCCAGCATTAATGCAATTAATTGAAGATACAGGAGTGAAAAATGAAGAGATGTACAAAACATTCAACATGGGAGTAGGATTTTGTATCATTTCACCAGAAAATCAAGTCAAAGATATTCATAAAATTTTCAACAAACATAAGATGAAATCTTATGAAATTGGCAGAATTAGTAAAAACAAGGGTGTTTTTATTAATAAATTGAAAATTGCATAGAAATCAATAACATGTTATCTTAGAAAATTTTACTAGATTTGGCTTATATGACGTAATCCTGAAAATATTAGATAATGGCAGCAGAAGCAGGCTTCATTGAAGTTATCATTGCAGTAGGAATCTTACTGGCAGCTGCAAAGCTAATGGGCGAATTATTCAGTAGAATAAAGCTGCCAATCGTGCTAGGAGAATTATTAGCAGGAATGATTATTGGGCCATTTGCACTAGGTGCATTTTTGCTTAATCCAGAAACAGGAGTATCAATTTTAAAAATCGGACCAGAACTTAGAACACTTGGAGAAATTGGTGCAATTGTAATTTTGTTTATGGCAGGATTAGAGATGACACCAAAAGAATTTTTGCGTGGTGGAAAGGCATCATTTACAGTAGGAACCCTAGGCGTAGTAGTTCCATTCTTTGCAGGACTGTTAGTATTTCAGGCATTTGGATTTGATGCATTACAAGCAATGATGATTGCAACAGCTCTTACTGCAACAAGTATAGCAATTTCAATACAAGTACTAAAGGAGTTTAATAAGATTAAATCACCAGAAGCTCGTTTAATTATTGCAGCAGCAGTTGTAGATGATATTTTGGCAATCGCAGTACTATCTGTTGTAACATCATTTGGAGGCGCAGAAGCATTAGATAATATTGATTTGCTTGACGTAACATTCACAATTCTTAAAGTGTTAGGATTCTTTGCAGCAATATTAATTACAGCCATTTTCGTAATTCCAAAAGTTATCACACCTAGAATTTGGAAAGCATCAGGAAGTGTAGAGGGAATTGCGACAGCATCATTCTTTGGTGCTGCAGCAATTGCAGGTATGTTAGGATTATCTCCAATTGTAGGAGCATTTGCAGTAGGAATGGCTCTTTCAGCCACAAAAGTATTTGAGAAAATAGAGAATTTCATTAGTAGGATAGGATTGATTTTTGCGCCATTGTTCTTTGCAATAATTGGTGCACAAGTAGATTTTAGAACCGTAAACTTGGATGTATTAATGTTAAGTGCAGTTGTAATTGCAATTGCAATTGCGACTAAATTATTCGGATGTGGATTACCATCAATTCTATTTTTGAAAAATAAAGCAGCAGGAATGAGAGTAGGAATAGGAATGATTTCAAGAGGAGAAGTAGGACTGATTGTTGCAGGAGTTGGATTATCATCAGGAGTCTTAACAGGAGATGTATACACAACGATTGTTCTCATGGTAGCAGTGACCACCATAATCACACCAATTTGGTTGAAAATGGATTATAGAAGAGAAGTAACAGTCAAGACAGACGAAGAGCAAAAAGAATAATCATTTTGAAATTAAAAAAAATAATTCTATACAATGAACCAGCAGAACCAGAAATTGATATATCTCATTTGGCAGATTTTTTGAGAAATATCTTACCGATCGAAGTAGAAATAAAAGATAATGTTTTCAAAGTGTTTACTAATAAACAAATAGAAAATCTATCAAACATTCGCATTGTAGATCCAAAAAAAACATTTCAGAAATACAATTCAAGTGACAAAGAGGTACAATTTGAAGAAGAGTTATGCCAAAATTCATCAATTATGAATACAACCACAAAGATTGAAAATGCACGAAAAATTAGCGATGTGCTAATGTATGATGGATTTGAATTACAAAAAATTTTACGATATCTAAATTCGGATGATAGCATACTTCACGTGATCATAACTAATAGGCTTACTTGTACCTATGATGAGAGAGATTTTAGATATCATGCTAGAACAGTCATTTGTGCAAATCCTGCAATAATTTCCACTTCAGGAGCAATTGAAGCACCAGCAAAACCACGCGATTATTATTTTGAAATAATGAGAATGAAAAGCCAAGGATTGGAAGTAGATCCAGTAAAAGAAAAATACAAAAAAATGGTTTTGCAGTATCATGATAAAAGATTATCCAAAATTTTAGAAGGATTTGTTTTGCAAATTGTCTTTTATTATATCACAGGAGACGCATTTTGTGAAGATTTGAGATGTAAAATAAACAATGCACATTGGCAAAAGGATCTTTTATTCTCACAAGTTGAAATAGATGAATTATGTGAAAAACATAATCAGATCTTAGAAAATCTTAATTGATTTAAATTGCAATCACAGTTTGAAGTGTTATGATGTCAGGAGAAGATAATTCGCTAGTGATGGAAGATAATGGTTCTAATGATGAACCAAAAAGCCCTGATTTTCCAAAAAAATCAAAGACATCATACGATGTAATTATAATTGGAGCAGGACCTGCAGGATACACTGCGGGAATTTATTGCTCAAGAGCAAGACATGATACATTGATAATTTCAGGACTTTTACCAGGTGGACAATTAATGAACACAACAGATGTGGAAAACTATCCAGGGTTTGAAGAAGGGGTGATGGGACCAGATTTGATGTTAACTATGAGAAAACAAGCAGAAAGAATGAACACAACAATAATTGATGATGTTGTAGTAGACATTGATTTTAGAAATAAACCATTCAAAGTTTTAACAGGATCAGAAGAGTATGACGCCAAAGCAGTAATTGTTTGTACAGGAGCAACTCCAAGAAAAATTGGTATAGAAGGAGAACAAACATTCAGTGGAAAAGGAGTTTCATATTGTGCTACATGTGATGGAGCATTTTTCAGAAATCAAAATATTGCAGTAGTGGGCGGTGGAGATTCATGTATGGAAGAAGCGATATTCCTTACAAAATTCGCATCAAAAGTTCACATTATTCATAGACGTGACACATTCAGAGCAAGTAAGATTATGCAAGAACGAGCACTAAACAACGAAAACATTGAGGTTCACTGGAATAGCGAAATTGAAGATATTAAAGGTGAACAAAAAGTGCAACAGATTATTCTCAAAGATACAAAAACTGGAGAAAATAAAACATTGGAAATTGGAGGAGTGTTTGTGGCAATTGGTCATGAACCAAATACAGAATTATTCAAAAAACAATTAGAGATGGATGAGAACGGATACATAATTCAAAAAGAAAATACAGAGACTAGTGTAAAAGGAGTTTTTACAGCAGGAGATGTACACGATCATAGATACAGACAAGCAATTACTGCAGCAGGATTTGGGTGTATGTCTGCAATTGATGTTGACAAATATCTATCTGAACAAAAATAAAATTATTTTATTTTTTTTATAGTAAATTCCAAATCAGCACCATTTTTTTTGAGTTCTACAAGTTCATGACCACGAGTTCTACATAAATCAGTGATGTCATCTTCTGCAGCAGGATCATCAGCTAAAACCAAGAGCACCTGACCAACTTGTATTTTCGAGAGTTCTACTACAGTTTGCATTGCAGGAGAGGGGCAGTATAATCCCCTCACATCTAGTGTTTTTTCTGGTTCTGACATTTTATTACCTAAGAAAAATTTAGTCGTTCTATATTAAAATCTAGTTCTTTTTAGCTTTACCTATAGAATTTAAAATATCATTTTTGTGATTGTAGGAATATCTCTAGTTCTGAAAGCATAAGGATCATATCCCTCAAAATTTATCTTGTATGAAATTCTTCTTAAACCAAATATTGCAAGTTTGAAGGCGACATCCCAAATGAATGATTTTCTTGTAAACATGTATGATTTGTACATTTGATTAAAAAGCCAGAAGTATTTTGGATAGAATTCCTTCACATATTGATCTATGTACTCTTTTGAGTTTTCAATTTTATATTGAATGTGTTCAAGAACTTCACGACGTTTAACATACTCCATTTTCTCAATTGAGATTTTACCTTTTTTCATTAAATATAGAATATCATCAAGATTATTTTCAGAATCTATCAGATTAGTACATCTTCCAAGGGTAGATGCTATATGAGAATCACTCCCAGCAACTGTAGACAGATTATTTTCTTTTGCAAAAATTTCCGCTTTTTTGTTTGAATGAATATCAATATTTGAACTGTTAAACACTTCAAAAATATCACATTTCAGAGAATCGTCACGTAAAGCATCAATTAGACTAAATGGATGAGGGGCAATAGTTACAGCATCTTGAGATTTTACAGCATCAATAATTTCATCGATGGATTGATTTGATTTAATTTCTTCATGTAAGCCATAGACAAGAACATGTGCTTCTTTATCAGTAGTTATTTCTACAGCAGGATAGACTTTAAGATTTAAAAATTTTTCATGGTTATTTTTGTAATCGATCATTTGTTTGAACCCATCTAGTGTATTATGATTTGTCACAAACAATACATCAATTTTTGAATCTAGTGATTTTTCTAATTGTTCACTGATAGAGACATTACAATCCCAAGGAGGTTCTAACTCCCCCACATGCCCATTTGAGTATACATTATGACAATGAAGTTCAGTACGAAGCATGTTTACCATTTTTTATATGATTTTACTTTTTATTAACTATCTGAATAGATCTTCATCTTTGGGGCGGATTATACTTTGGATATTTCCAGTATTTTCTTTGAAATCAAAATTTTTGATAATTGCAGCTGGGCATTTTTTGGTTTTCCCCATAACAAGTTCTGCTGCAGAGCATAATTCGTCAGATATGGCAGTTGCAGTAACTCGTAAAATTTTTCCAAATGTGTCAGGAGTTCCCTCATAATGCAAAATCGCATCCATACCAGAGATGCCTATTGCATGATCAGTTTGACCCATTCTAAAAGGACGACCAAATGTGTCAGAAATTATCACTGCAATTTTTTTTCCAGTTTGTTGTAAGACTTGTTTTCTTATTTTTTGGGCAGATGTATCAGAATCTTTTGGGAGTAATGTGGCATACCCGTTTTCTACATTACTTTCATCAATTCCAGCATTTGCACAAATAAAACCATGTTTAGTTTGGACAATTATTACCCCATGTTCCATTCTAACAATTCGTTCTGATTCAGACAATATCACTTGAACTAATTTTGGATCTTTGTTATATGCAGATGCAATACCAACAGATAACTCAGAGGGGATAACAGATTCAAGGTTTATGACTCTCCCTTCATATTTTGATACAATCTTTTGTGAGATTACTAATACATCACCATTTTCAAGACTTGTTTTAGATGATGATAGTAATTGATCAACAAGATCATCTTTAGGCTGGATATCATTTTTTATATGTATAGGAATTACTTGTAGACTCATCAGAAGACAGTAAATTGACTCATAATTGAGTTTTTTCTATGAGGATGAAACAGGAATTGGTAATTCCATGGAGTAATGCTGATTGATTATAGGAATGATTTTGCTAAGATCTTTTTCATCAAGTGTAGTAGTAGCCAAATCTTTTACCAAATCTTGAGCACGATACGCTATACCAAGATTTGAAATGTCAAATAATTTGATATCATTAGCTCCGTCAACTATTACAACAATCTCATCTTTTGGAATATTCCATTCTTCGATTTTTATTCTAGCTGATTTTGCTTTATCTGAATCAACATTAATTTTTACACCATCAAGTTTTCCATCTTTAAAAATTAATTCATTTGTGTAAACATGATCAAGGTTTAACTCTTCTTTTAATCTGTCAGTCATTATAGTGAAACCACCAGATACGGCCATAACTTTCCATCCCGCATCTTTGAGAGTTTTACAAGCCTCTTTAGCACCAGTCATTACAGGTAAAGAGTCAGCAACTTCTTTACAAATTTCAAAATCTATTCCTCGTAATAGTTCAACTCTTTTGATTAAGCCTTCTTCCCAGTTAATTGAGCCTTGAATACCTTTTTTTGTTATATCCCAAATCTCATCTTCCTTGTTCACTTTTTCAGCCAAAATTGGCAGATATTCTGCGTCATACAATACTCCTTCTACATCAAAAATTGCTAGCAATTGTTTTCTAATTTCAGACAAAAAATTCATCATATAAAAGTTGAAACTAATTAATCCCGATCATCAATAGCTAGTAATAAATCAGCCCTCATAAGATTTAGAATATGGTTGACGAATTAGAGCATAAATACGAAGTAGAAGTTAAAACAAGAGAAGGAAGACAAAAACTTCCAGACGATGTAAAAACAATTCTAAAAGATGGTGGAATGATGGATGAAAAAGGGAAACTCAAACTAAAAGGCGTGAGTCCAAAGATGTTAAAAAGAATGAAACAAGAATATGTTGAATGTCCAGTGTTAAAAGGCGAAACCCACTTCGTTCAATGTTTCGTTTGTCCAAACTTTCAGAGTAGAGTTATGGGAAATGTCTTGTGTAAAGGCGATTCACTCAAAGATTAGCCGTGATTCTTTTAATCTGATTAACAATTTTCATTTTTTTCTGAATTGTTAACTCAGGCTCCATTGTAAAGAAAATAGTTTTTCTGGAAGTGTAAATAACAAACTGAGTAACTTTTTCACGTTCTACATGAACATATCTAACTTTACCTAGAGGACGATCAAATTCTTTTCTCATTTTACGTCTTTGGGATACTTGCTGACAAAAGTGTTCTTCTTGTCGTTGAGATTCAAGAGAGTTTTTTCCAGTTTTCATTATACCTTCGACAATGTTACCTTTTAGATCAATAATTGAAGCAAATCTCATTTGAGAGTCAAGAGAAATGATTTTTTCGATTACAGCAAGGAGATCCTGTTTTGTCATGATTATCATCATTTTAGATTTTCAATATAATTCTAGTTTTTAAGACCAGACAGAAACAAGACTAAATAATTACAAAATTCATGTCAATTCAAATGGGAAAAGAGATTGGGATTACTGTCAAAAAATCAGAGGACTTTAGTGAATGGTATACTCAGACAGTCATCAAATCTGAATTAGTAGATTATGCACCAGTCAAAGGATTAATTGTTCTTAGACCGGATGGATACTCGATTTGGGAATCATTGAAATCATCACTTGATACAAAATTTTCTGCAACAGGTCACAGAAATGGATTTTTACCAATTTTAATTCCAGAATCACTGTTAGGAAAAGAAAAAGATCATTTTGCAGGATTTAATCCAGAAGTTTTTTGGGTTACAAAATCAGGTGATAGTGAAATTGGAGACAAATTAGCATTAAGACCAACTTCAGAAACTTTGGCATATACATTATTTTCAAAATGGATTAGAAGTTGGAGAGACCTTCCATTAAAAATTAATTTTTGGAATACAGCGCTTCGAGCTGAAATTAAAGCAACAAAACCATTTTTAAGAACATCAGAATTTCTTTGGCAAGAAGGACACACGGTACATGTAGATAAAGATGAAGCAGAAAAAGAAGTCACAGACATTTTAGCATTGTATAAAAAAACAGTTGAAGAAGAATTAGCAATACCAGTCATTACAGGAAAGAAATCAGAGATGGAAAAATTTGTTGGGGCAGTATATACACTAACTATGGAATCTCTTATGCCAGATGGCAAAGCATTGCAAATGGGCACGTCACATTTTCTAGGACAGAATTTTTCAAAACCATTTGATGTTAAGTTTGCAGATAAAGAGAATGTTGAAAGTTATGCATGGCAAACATCATGGGGCGTTTCATGGAGATTGATTGGAGGTATGATCATGGTGCATGGAGATGATAAAGGATTAGTTTTGCCTCCAAGAGTTGCCCCAATTCAAGTAATTATAATTCCAATCTATTATTCAGATGAAGATAAAGAAAAAATTAAGAAAGTGTCACACGATATAGAAGAAAAATTAAGAAAAATTAGAATTAGAGTTCAGGTGGATGACAGAGAACAACTTACACCAGGTTTCAAATTCAATGATTGGGAGATGAAAGGAATTCCATTAAGAATTGAAATTGGACCAAAGGATTTAGAAAAAAACCAAGTGATATTTGCTAGAAGACATAATCGTCAAAAAGATGATCAAAAAATTGAAGGTCTAATAGATAGAGTAGTTTCAGAGTTAGATAAGATTCATGAAGATATGTTCACAGATGCAAAAAAGATTCTAGATGATAAAACAGTAGAGGTGAATAATTATGATGAATTTAAAACTGAACTTGAAAAAGGACGTTTGATAAAGGCACCAATTTGTGCCAATCAAGAATGTGAAGAGAAAATTAAAGAAGAAACTAGTGCCGATGTAAGAGTAATTACTGAAGATTCAAACGATGTAAATTCAAAATGCATTAAATGCTCAAACCAAAGCGTGATTAGACCACTCTTTGCAAGAGGATACTAAATTTTATTAGTTTTTAGGAGAGAATTACTGTATGATGCTAAAATTAACAATCAAGGATATTTTAAAACAAAAAACGTTTGGAATGATTGCCATAGTTTCAGGATTTACTTTAGGTATGCTATATTATTTTCTTACATTAGAATTGGCATTAAGGCATTTATCAACAGAAATAGAATTATTGCCTCTTTACATGGCAGTGTCAATTAGTTTAACAGTGATTGTTGCAGTTTTGGCAGGAATAAACATTGCATTGGTTGCATACAATATCAAAACACAAAGAAACATGAATATGAAAAAGAATGGCACAAGTGCAATATTAGGTGGAGCTCTAACTGCATTTACACCAGGATGCCCAGCATGTACAACATCGCTATCGGCAGTTTTAGGAATTGTAGGAGGGCTAGCAATATTCCCTTTACAAGGATTAGAACTAAAATTGATATCAATTGCAGCATTAACATTTTCAATTTGGTGGGCCATGCGTAATATCAATAATACATCTTGTTGTGTAATGAAAGAATAATTGTAAAATTCAAATATAGATAATTAAATTGAACCATGAGCATGACACTTGAACAACAATCTCAAAATACACTTTTGGATTCATTCAATGAAACAAGAAATACAACATTGGAATTAGTAAAAAATTTAGAAAAAGATGATTTTGGTGTCCAAACAGCATTTTTTATGAGCCCTCCAAAATGGCATTTAGGACATGTTAGTTGGTTAAATGAAATTGTATTAAGTAAAACACAAGAAGATTATAATTTTTATTCAGATGAGTTTTCAAAATATCTAAATTCCTATTATAATCAATTTGGAAAACCACATGATAAAGGTAAACGTGGCATAATGTCAAGACCAACAGTAGAGGAAATTTTTGAATATTTCAATGAAATTACAAATAGAGTAAGAAATGTAATTAGAAATCCTTTAGGAAAAGAAGAGGAGTATCTCTTTACAATGGCTATTAATCATGAATGTCAACATCAAGAACTTTTAGTCTATGATTTACAGCATTTACTTGCGGAACAATATAGACCAATAAGAAAAAATCATCCTCCAACTGTATTAAAAAAAGGAAAGGACAGTGTAAAAATAGAAGGAGGGATATACGATTTGGGATATTCTGGGAAAGATTATTGTTATGACATTGAATTACCAGAACACAAAGTATACCTCAATGATTACAAAATCGATAGTTTGTTAGTTAGTAATAAGAAATATCTGGAATTTATCAACGATGGAGGCTATGAGGATTATTCATTTTGGCTATCAGATGGATGGGAACATGTTAAAAAAAATAAATGGAATGCACCAATGTACTGGGAAAAAAATGGTGAGGAGTGGATTACACGAGATTTTGAGGGTAAAAGGAAAATTAATCCTGATGAGCCCGTATGTCACGTAAGTTTCTACGAGGCAGCAGCATATTGTAAATGGGCAAACAAAAGATTACCAACTGAAGCAGAATGGGAAAAAGCAGCATTATGGGATAATGAAAAGAAAATTAAAACAAATTTCCCATGGGGAGATGTAAAACCAACACAAGATCATGCTAATTTGTTAGAATCAAATATTTGGAATTGTAGTAAAGTTGGATCTTATGAAAATGGAAAAAGTAAGTATGGATGTTTTCAAATGATAGGAGATGTTTGGGAATGGACATCTTCGGAGTTTGTAGGATATCCAGGTTTTAAAACCGGATTTGATGAATATAATGATAAATGGTTCACAAATCAAAAAGTATTACGTGGCGGTTCATTTGGAACACCATCAAAATCAATTAGAGGATCGTACAGAAATTTTTTCAGATTAGATGAAAGATGGTTAATTTCTGGATTTCGATGCGTAGAAGATATTTAGATTTTTTTTGCAAGTACTAAAGTAAAGTAATTTTTTGAATCAAACCACATTTCAACTTTTTCAAAGTTTGAATTTCTTAATGAGGATTCAATTTGGTTTATAGAGAATTTATGAGAATTTTCAGTGTGAATTAGTTCATTTTTTGATAGAGTTATTGAAATATCAGATTTTTGGATCGTGACAAACTGTTCAGATAATGAACGTAGGTACATTTCAATTCGGTTTTTTTCTTCATTATAAACAGCATGATGCTCAAAGTGTTTTAGATTGAAATTAGCATCTAATTCATTATTAATTCGTTGTAATACATTTAGGTTAAATTTTGCAGTTGTGTTTTTAGTATCATTGTATGCATTATGAAGAATATAGCCATCTTTTTTCAGGTCCAACCCAATAAGAAATAAGTCATTAGATTTCATTAACGTATTAATTTTTTTAAGAAACAACATTCCTTCTGAACGATCAAAATTTCCAAAACTAGAACCAAGGAATGTAATTAAATTTGGTTTATCATCATAATTCTCAATAAAATCTAAACCATTTTCAAAAGTATCAACTACACCAGTTACAGTAAGATTTTGATAATCTGCACAGAGGTTTTTTGCACTTTGATCTAAAATATCAGATATATCAATTGGAAAATATTGGAGATACTTTTGAGATTTGAATAAAACGTCAATTAACAGACGAGTTTTTACTGAAGAGCCACTTCCTAGTTCTACCAGGTGAAATTCATCAGAGAGATATGGAAGAAGTTTTTGTTCAATTTTTTCTAATATTTCAGTTTCAGCATTGTATGGATAATATTCAGGAAGAGAACATATTTCATCAAAAATTTTGGAGCCAGTGTCATCATAGAAGAATTTTGGGTTGATTGATTTTTTTGATTGTTGTAAGGTATTGCGTATTTCTTCAGCAAATGTTGCAGTGGTACTAGTTTTTGCTGGTTTAAAATACTTCAAATTTTTTTGTATTGAATGAGACTGATATCCTAACAATTCCTGTTTTGATTTATTGTTCATTATTTTGCGAATTTTACTTTGCATAAATTTCTTATCACAGGAGAATATAATACCAATGATGAATGAAATTCTCAGAGTAGAGAATCTGACTAAAAAATTTAAGAAAAAAAACTTGTTTTCGTCAGATTCAGATGAAATTATAGCAGCAGATAATGTAAGTTTCTCAATAAATCAGGGAGAAATTTTAGCCATTGCAGGACAATCAGGTTCTGGCAAGTCTACAATTGCAAAATTAATTTTAAGAGCAATAGAGCCAGATTCTGGGAAAATTTTCTATAATAACAAAGAAATTAAAAATAATTCAAATGAATTAAAAGAATTTAGAATGAAATGTCAGATGGTATATCAAGATCCTTATGACTCAATTAATCCAAGAATGACCATTTCAGATATAATTAATGAACCGTTAGAGATTCATAACATAGGTACAAAAAATGAACGTAAACAGCAGGTAATCGATACTTTACGAATGGTAAAGTTGGAACCCGCTGATGAGATTTCAAAAAAACACCCACATATGTTGTCAGGAGGACAAAGACAAAGAGTAGTCATTGCAAGAGCAATAGTTGTAAAACCAGAGATAATAATTGCAGATGAGCCCGTATCAATGTTAGATGTTTCAATACGTGCAGAAGTTTTAGAACTAATGAAAGAAATTCAATTAAAAAATAATATTTCTATGATATACATTACTCATGATCTTGCCACAGCTAAACATTTTGCAAACAATATTGTAATTTTAAATTCAGGAAAAATTATGGAATCAGGTAAAATAAATAAAGTTTTAACAAATCCAGAAAATGCATACACTAAATCTCTAATCGCGGCAATTTCAGAACCAGATCCTAATAATCTCTATAAAGAAAAAGAAATTTCATTATGAATGATTGTTTTTCAGGTTGGTTTTTTTCTTTTGGTAGACCTTGTAGACTAATCCAGTAATAACCATTAATGCAGCAGTAATTCCAGACCACATTATAAATGCAGTAAATTCAGTCTCAGCCATAATTGAATGTAAGATCACAGGAAAATAAACATGATTGAGAAATAGAATGAATGTTAGATTATAATATTCAATGAACAATGAAATGATTGATGGAAATATTAGATTTTGACGTAGTTGTTGTCGGAGGAGGGCCAGCTGGCGCATCTGCAGCACGAATGGCATCAAATAATGGTTGTAAAGTTGCATTAATCGAGAAAGAAAAAGAGATTGCTGAAACAGTTAGAACAAGTGGGGTTACATGGATTTCAGATATAGAGATATTTGGAATTCCAGATGAATGTTATAATCCCATAAAGAAATTCTCTTTTTACTCTCCAAATAATTCAGTAACAATTTCAGATAAGATTGCTAAGGCAGCGGTATTAGATGTAAGAAAAACATACAGATTTTTAGTAAAAAGAGCAGAGGATGCAGGTACAGAGATATTTGTAGGTACAAATGTGTTTGAAGTTTTGAAAAATTCAAGTGGATCATGCACAGGAGTTGTTGCAAAGTCAAATGAGAAACAAATTCAATTTAATGGAAAAATAATCATAGATGCAAGTGGATTTGTTTCAGTAATTGCAAAAGAATTAGGGAATGTAACACAATGGAAAAAATTTGGAGTTGGTGCAGAATTTGAAGTAAAGACAGAGCGATTAGAGCATGACAATTGGTGGTTGATGGTAGGACAAGAATATTCACCAGCAGGCTATGCATGGATATTTCCAACTTCGAAAAATACAGCAAGAATTGGAGTGGGAATTGGAAAACCAGATTCAGATGTGGATCCTACAATTAGATTAAATGAATTAATTGATAAAAAGATGGGACCAATCAAGGATTTAGGAAAGATCGAGAAGATTGAATTTCATTATGGTTTGATACCAAATGAAGGACTAACAAGGAAAACAGTTTATGATAATTTAATTTTAGTAGGAGATTCAGCTGGTCAAGCAAATCCTTTGGTGTTAGAAGGAATAAGATATGCAATACGATTTGGTGAGGTTGCAGGCAAAGTAGCTGCAGATGCAATTAGAGTGGGGGATACATCTGAGGCAATATTAATGAAATATGAACAAGAATGGAAAAAAGCAATAGAATCTAAGATTAATTCTGCAATGAAAGTTCAGAACAGATGGGTAGGATTATCAGACGAGGAATGGGACAAGGAATTAAGCATAATTGATGAGTTAACCACGGATGAATTTTTAGATTTTATTCGGGCAGATTTTGGTGTAACAAAAATGGTCAAACTTGCAGCACACCATCCAAAGATGATTGTGAGGCAACTGTTCAATATGGTAAAAGGCACCTAATGTATAATAAATTTTTAAGGTAAGGCTTTATTCATCCATATTTTGTCGAATTTGTATGGCGTTTGAGAAGTCAGAAACAGGACTAGTTCGTAGTTTATCCTTAAAGGATTCAGTGATGATTGGAGTTGCCTCTATGATTGGAGGTGCAATTTTTGTTCTGGTAGGACCAGGAATGGCTCAAGCTGGTGCTGCGTTAATGATTGCGTTTTTGTTAAATGGAATTATCACCGTATTCACGGCTTTAACATATGCAGAATTAGGTTCTGCATTTCCCGCTACAGGAGGAGGCTACAAATGGGTACGACAAGGATTGCCAAGACCAAATGCATATCTGAGTGGATGGATGGCATGGTTTGGACATACCATTGCAGGTAGTCTATATGCAGTTGCATTTGGTTCATTCTTTGCACATCTTTTAAGAACATCAGGAGTGATTGGTGACGATGTAGGAATACCAATTGATAAAATTCTGGCAGTAATAGCAATCATTATTTTCACATTTGTTAATGTAAGAGGTTCATCAGATACCGGTAAAGTTGGAAATGCAATTACATTTACACAATTAGCAATTATCGGCATACTAATTATTGCAGCAATAGGCGCAATGATGTTTGCAAATCCAAATTGGTCAGATAATTATACAGATCTTCTTCCTAGTGGCGTAGCAGGGTTAGCGTTGGCAATGGGTTTGACATTCATTGCGTTTGAAGGTTATGAGATAATTTCACAAGCAGGGGATGAAATAAAAAATCCTAAGAGAAATATTCCCAGAGCAATTTTAATTTCACTTGGAATAGTAGTTTCAATTTACATTTTATTTACATTTGTTTTCATTGGAGGATTAAACGAATCAGTAATAGGAATGCCCGCGTGGGAGTTTATTGGCGGATTTGGTGAGCTGGGAATTATAGAAGCAGCAGACCAATTTCTTCCATTTGGCGCATTGATTGTTTTAGCAGGAGGATTGGTCTCTACACTTTCTGCATTAAATGCAACAACATTTGCTGCCAGCAGAGTTAGTTTTGCAATGGGAACACAATACAATCTACCTCATGTATTCAGTAAGATTCATCCAAAATATCGTACACCGTTTGTTGCAACAATTGTTTCAGGAATAATTATGTTAATTCTTGCTGTATCCATGGATTTGACCGCAATTGCATTTGCAGCAAGTGTAATGTTTCTATTTTTATTTACACAAGTAAA
>Ga0066836_10000722_pt1 | contig 16603 bp, 15 predicted proteins | sample ETNtaG_18_FD_71568 | JGI IMG/M metagenome (GOLD analysis project Ga0066836, IMG submission 71568) | Marine microbial and viral communities from oxygen minimum zone, Eastern Pacific Ocean - ETNP201302SV91 | ecosystem: Environmental > Aquatic > Marine > Oceanic | place: Pacific Ocean: Eastern... | reverse complement strand
ACAGAACGGCTACTGTTGTTGGACAGGAAATAGTGACTCACACCGGATTGCTCACAACGTGAAAGAAAGTCAAGTGCTCCAGCAATCAAATCCCCACCGAGATAGATTGTACCATCCAAATCAAGGAACACCGCATCGATATCATCCATACTTGCGTCCATACAATCACATCAGAATAACAGAGTCTTGATCATCCACCATTTTGAGTGGAATTGGCCTTGGGCCTCTTTGGAAGCAATCATGTCAGTCAATGCACGCTGCAACTCGACTTTCTTCACAGCCTTCCCAATGAAGAAATTCATCAGGCGCTTTCTCTTGACTAAACGTTGTAGTTTGTATGAGTTTGTTAATTCCGCAGAAAGTTCTTCCCACAACTTAACCTGATATTCATCTGCAGATTCTGAAGTGAAACCTTCACGATGCTTTTCGAGATCAAAAGTGGTTGAAGCCAACTTTGCAGAGAGCAATGCATTCCCGATCCCTTCACCGGTAAATGGGTCGACCAGTGACGCAGCATCGCCAATACACATCGCACCCGCCATCGCTGCACGCCGTGGCTGAAATGAGGGCGCTTTTTTCCTTGGACTCCCGAACGGAAGTTGCCAACCTTTGCCAGACTTTTCCACCATTTTTGCATTGGCAAATCTCTTGCTAAACTTCGGGTCTTCATTGATGACCCACTCCTGAAGGCCCCGAAGTTTGGTTTTCTGCTTATCCATTTCTGCAATGACCATCCCTATGCCCACATTGACGACCCCGCCACCGACAGGGAAGATCCAGAAGTATCCTGGGATGACACCTTCAATGAAGTGAATTTCAATCGCACCCTTCCAATCTTCACAACCTTCGACACCGGTCCAATATTCCCGATAAGCCCCGCAGTAGTGTTTTTTGTCGACCATGGGCTCATTGTGATGCGCAACCACAGCTCGAGCCACAGGGCAGTTGTATCCACCTGCACCAATGGTCAATGGTGCCTTGAAGTGGTAACTATTTTTTTCGTGAACCCCAGAAATTCCAGTGATAGCATCTCCTTCGATATGAACCTCTTTCACGTTGAAATTCTGGATGACAGAACCACCCGTTTCGAGCACCTTTTCATTCGCATTTCGGAACAGAATCGTATCGAATTGTTTCCGGGGTAAACTGTAGCCTGCCTCCCTGTTTTCCACCTCTTCTTCCGGTAGCGATATTCGCACTTCTTTACCACTTGGTGCACCGAAAATAATTCCGTCCACCCTGAAGTGATCGGTTTTTTCCAAAACCGCCTTTACGCCGATTTCTTCTACATGCTTCAGCGACTTTCCACCAACAGCATCGCCGCAGGTTTTGTCACGAGGGTAGACCGCTTTCTCTAACAGCAGAACTTTGGCACCCGCCATCGCCATGTAAGCGGCAGCAGCACTGCCACCTGGCCCACCCCCGACAACGATGACATCGAACGTGGAACCATCTTCGGGTACCGAACCCGAATCAATCGATGAATCCCAATCCATTATCGCACCCAGCCGTAGGCTGGCCAATACGGTCTTCAAGCGTTGGGGCGTTGATTTCATGGCCCGGAACCCCTTCCCAATTCTATGGGCCGACAGATTTCCATCATCCAGACAACTCTCCCGGACACATGGATCGAGGCCGAAGTTGGCGCCTTTGCTCAATTGGTATTGGAAGCAGGGGCGGCCTGTGTTCAACATTCATCGATACGTTCTACATACAAATGGGAGGGCGAAATCGAATCTTCGCCAGAGTGGCGTCTGCAAATCAAAACCTCCCAAAAACACCTGGAGAACGTATTGAAATCTATACGGGAAAATCACCCATATGAGGTCCCACAAATCATTCATTGGCCAGCAGAAACAAACGCAGATTATGCGGATTGGGCCGATTCAGTCTAGACCTCCACATCGCTTGATTGAAATGCTGAACGATATCCACCTGTAGCATGGCCGACGGGGATTCAGACAAGCGCTTCGCCACCCGCTCGGTTCACTCAGGCACCAAACAGATTGAGGGTGCGGTCAATACCCCAATTTTCCAATCATCGACATACTACCTTACCGATGAGCGTTATGCGGGTTGGGCCAATGGTGCTCAGCACACCCTCATTTACTCGCGCCTGTCAAGTGTCAACTCCGAAGCTTGCGTGGAAAAGATCTGTGCCATGGAAGGGGCGGAAGATGGAGAACTCTTCGCCAGTGGAATGGCTGCGATCTCAACCGTAATGATGGGCTTACTATCGAACGGTGACCACGTGGTTGCCAGCGCAGACGTTTACGGTGGAACCTACGGCCTCATGACCGAGGAACTACCCAGATTCGGCATTGAGGTTAGCATGGCCGACATGCAAGATCCAGAGTCGTACGAAGCCGCAATTCAAGAGAATACCAAGATGCTCTACATCGAGAGTCTTTCCAATCCCGTTCTGAAGGTATGTGATATCGAGGCGATGGCGGCAATTGCCAAAGCACACAACCTCCTCTTGGTCATCGATAACACATTCACCACACCTTGGGGTTGCCAACCCATTGAGATGGGATGCGACCTCGTCATTCATTCAACAACCAAATATCTTGGTGGACACTCCGATATTGTCGGAGGAGCAGTTGTCGGTCGCAAGGACCTCATTGCGACCCTGTTCCCAAAGAAAGTCCACTTTGGAGGGGCACCTGATCCACATGCTTGCTACTTGCTTGAGCGCGGGATGCGTACACTGAGTGCAAGGATGCCCATCCACTGCTCAAACGCTGCTGAAATCGCCAGACGATTGGAAACCCATCCAAGAATTTCCAGTGTCATTCACCCGTCCCTAACCAGCCACCCCGATCACGAAACCGCTCAACGAACCATGCCCAAAGGAACAGGCATGCTTGCTTTCGTCGTCGATGGGGGCGACGAAGCCGCATTGAAATTCATGCGGGGCCTGAAAATCATCTTCGAAGCGACCAGCTTGGGTGGTGTTGAGAGTTTGATTGAGTGCCCATTCAACTCAAGCCATATGTTCATTCCAGAGAACGTCCGGCATGCTGCAGGCGTCGTACCGGGATTCGTTCGAGTGAGCATCGGCATTGAAGACGTCGAGGATCTTTGGGAAGACATTGAGAGTGCCCTAGGGTAGTTGCATTGCTTCAGTAGCCGTACGCCGCCAGCATAAAGAAACAACCAACGAAGAAGATGAGTGGCAATGCCACTACTGCAGTAATCGACCCAATACCAATTCCAGGTTTTCCAGCGGCAAACCCACTCCCTCCAATGGTTCCAACCTCACTCAATATTATCAACAAACAACACATTTCATCCCCGAATGCCATTTCACCGAACAAGAAGAATGACAAAACAAGGGCCCCGATAGTACCAAAGAATCCGATACACCAATCACCCCAAGTAAATGCAGATCTTTTGACAGCATACGTTTGACCATCTGGCCCCGTCACGAAGTCGTAGTCATCAGCAGCCATGTTTTGTGGGATTCCAGCCCCCTGTAGATCTGAAACAACGCCTGTAAGATTTGGCACATCATCTGTAGACAATGGACTGGTAATTTGGGCTTTAGTCATACAATTTGGGCATGTGATTCCCCCTGAATAATCAGTTGGAACACGGAGAGTAGTCTCACATTTCGCACAGTCGAAATCGTATTTTTCATCGGGGACGAAGGCTTCTACCTCCCCTTCCCTTAGGCGAGCGATCAATTCGGCTTTCTTTCCCGAAACAGGCAAACCCTTCTCTTTCAACCGCTCCTTGAGTTGAGCCACGGTTATCGAGTATAGGTCATCCATTGCAATATACCCAATCCATTGACGATGATAAACAAATTCCCGGACGATTAGAGAATCAGCCCTGAATCCTCAATTCGAACACGACAATCAGGACATCGATTGGCAAGGTCCCGAAGATTTTCTCCCCGGTCCACAACACCTCCACTGACTTCAGGGTAGTCGGGAAGCGGTGATTTGTGGTTGTACCCTCTCTCGATCATTTCCTCTACCAATTCTTGGTGTCGTACACGAATATGCTCTAGTTCAACCAATTGATTATCGATATATCCCTGTACCGAGATACCCTTCTGGAGCGTACCCACGAGCATGTGCATTTCCACATGTTCTCCCAGCAGATGTTTCCTGCACATGATGCTTGGTGGCAACATCCACATCCTCATTCTTCAGTCACCAAGCTCAACAAAATCGGAAGCGCCACTTCGCGCAGCAAACGCCTTCATCGCCTCAACGTAATCATCGGGTGAGCCACCCTCGGCCAAAACCCCACTCGCCTCGTATAATGCTTTGAGCGCGGGCACCCAATCTCCACCCTTGTCACGGGCATCCGAACCGAAATGCCATCCTTCGGACTCAGCACGGTCATGAACATTAATCCAGGCCCAACCAATCGCTTCATCAGCGGGCGCTTTGCCTTTCTTTGCCATAGTGATCGTACTTCCAATGCCATCGATTCGAGCCTTTCGAATCAGTGCATCTGCACGACCACACAATCCATCCATATCTCCCTCTTTCCAAGGGAAGCGAGACAACATCAGGTGTTCTGCACGTTCGGATTCCATCTTCTTGAAGAAGGCACCAAACCCTTGTTTCCGCTTGGTTTGCTTGTCAAGGATTCGCTCAGCCTCATCACCAGTAATTCCGTAGATTTCTTCGAGGATGAAGTCACCCCACTCCGGCCAAAGCGCCACGAGATTTGCGTGACAGGAAGTCTCCTCAAGACGCAACACATTGTCCTCTAACTCTTCAAATGACCCGTTGCTGCGAATATGCAAACCCCCCTCCTCCAACGCTTCCGAAAAGATGAGTTCAAGCGCGGCTTTTTCGGGAGGGGAACCACTGATTCCATCAAACATGGACCCCCGGTCCTCCATCGGCCACCATTTTTCACCAATGACACATCCTTCGTCGATATTGAGACACAATGCCATACGTAGTGTACGAATAAACCGGGCGTCCGTGAGAGTCAAGTTAAGCCATGCATCGATGACCTCATCCACCTTTTCTTGCGACGCCTTTGGCAACTCTTTCCCTTCAGGCCACCCTTCAGGACGCCAATTCCACTCTACCTTTGCGAAGGCAACCAATCGGGGCGGCATCATGCGGAGAGCGACCGACCGTGCAAACGAATCTTCTTCAGCGACACCCGCGAGATCCTCTTCATCGATGATTACACGAGTGTCCCCGACCGAGAAATGGACCCCACTCTCTTGATCGGGGTTGGCTACAGTTGAACAATGAACACCATCCCTTTGCTTGAATTTCATTGGTGTGTCAGAGAGCCCACCTTCGAGCCAACCCGCTGGTGGAACCGGTTCGTCACCCGTGCAGACGATTCCACCTTCTTCCATTGAGAAGAACCACCAACCCTTCTTTGCATGCTCATCCCATGCCAGCAATCGCTGACGAGGGTGCCCATAATTTTGGAATGCGACAAGTTGTGTGGGTTTGGATACGCCGCGTCGGACAAACGAGGATGTGCCAAAGATTGGATGTTCGAAGACTGCAACCATACTCCGTTCATCGTCATGGGCCGCATGTAGTGAACCAGCGAGCCCTCTAGCAACCGCATCGCCCCCACGCCTCACCATACGCTTGCCCAACCATCTACGGTCGTTCTTTTTGGCAATGACACTGGCGCAGGCCTTCAGAGATTTCTTCACAGGATCTTTGCTGAACAGCCCTTTCACAGAATAAGCAACGATGGGCATCATTGCGTGAGGATCGTCCAATAGTTCAGCCAAATTTTCCTCAAGTCTTTTCAGAACAGTTGCCGAAGCGCGTTTTGTTCCCCTAGCACGCATACGCTGCTTCTTTTGTCCAGGGAATTGCACTTTACCGGGTCCAGCCATACGTCAACCCCACCTTTCCAGCGCAGCCGCCTCAACATCGTGAAGTTTTGCAGGCACAATCATACAATGAATGCGCCCCTTCTTAATGTCTGAGATTTCGGAAGGAGAGCCCACTGAGACACACGCATTCTCAGTACCCATATCTGAGCAGAGAACAATAATCCAATCCTCTACATCAATTTCTAGAGAAGCAGCCATTTTGCGAAGAACATCAATGGCAATTTCAGGTGACATTGGAGATTGCTCACCCTCCCCCATTCCTGTTGGGTCCAAATCAAGCAGGGCCAGTGTGTGCAAATCACGTTCGCGATTTGCAAGAATGATTTCGAGAGGAGAGGTGGGTAGATATTCTCTGTAAGGGTAAGCAAATGTACATTGTCTGCCAAAACGATACGATTGCAATCCCACCGCGCCCGTAACAATGGTCGTAATCGATATTCCATGCAGTACATGACAAGGAATACCCAAATCCGAACATCGCAACTCCAGATCCACATGCGTCGTCGCTTGCAGAGGGTCACCGACAACGAGTAGTGCAACCTTCGATGATTGGGCCAATGACAACAAATCACTTGGTTCTTCGACAGCGGAACGCATCCTCGTGTCCCACGGACCAATTAACGCCTCCATATTTTTCAATTCTTCAGGCGGCAACAACGCAGTATAACCTTCCAAGAACCGATGGTCTGCATCGCGAGCCGCCTCCAAAGCCGCAACGGTCATTTGCTGGAGGTCACCGGGGCCCAATCCAATCAACCAGAGACCATTTTGACCCATTGTCCCCCTCCGTCATCGTCAAGCGGGGCAGGCCCGTCGACCCCATCGAGCGACATGCGTCATTTGAGCGTGCCGAGCCACGATACGCAGCGTATCTTGCAACAACTCAAGGCAGAATCAGCATTGCCAGAGGGTGCACGTGTCCGCGTGGACCCCTCCAATCCAGAGCGCCGCCTCATCCCATTCACTGCGCACGCATCTCAGGAAATAATTGACCCATTTACCGTCGTCGATGTGGACGTTGAACCACCAGTAGCCCGAAGTTACCGGGACCTTTTGTCCAATTTCCTTCCCACCGAAGTAATCGAATCTACAGAATGGCCCACTCGCCACGAATTTGTCGGCGATTTGATTCTCATGAAACTCGATGAAAACCAGAGAGAGTTTGGGGGCGCGATCGGAGAGGCGTTGCTGTGCCAACACGCACGTACGCGAGCTGTTTTCGAAGATCGGGGGGTAACTGGCACCTTCCGTGTCCGCGCTCTCAACTTGCTCGCTGTGAGGGAAGGTGAAGACGAAAGTACCCGAACGAGAATCGTCGAGGGCGGCCATCAATTGTGGACGGACCCTACAACCGTTTACTACTCATCACGCCTTTCCCATGAGCGGGAAGGCACACTCGATTGCGCTATCAAACTCCAACATGAACTGGGGAGACCTCTGTCCATTTGCGACCCATATGCGGGCGTGGGACCTTCCCTGAAACCTTTGGTTTCAGAATTGGGTTTGGTGGGTGAACTGTTTGCCAGCGACTTGAACCCCGCAGCGGTAGAATTTCTTCGAGAGAACATCCACCATCCCACGGCGACTATCGAATGTGTTGATGCTCGCGAATTGAAAGAGCGAACAGAAATGTGCGCGAACTACGACCTCTTATTGGTCAATATCCCGCATGATAGTTTGGAGCACCTCCCTCACCTCATCCCCTTACTACGCCCAAGTGGAATCGTTCGTGGTTGGGCAATTGTGGAGGACACAGAATTTGAGAACACAAAGGAACGCCTTCACAACATGTTTGGCTCCGAAGCAAATCTCGAGATTCGCCGTTCGTATTCTGCAACAGCAAACCTTTGCCGATTCGAGGCACGCAAAGCGCCTAATTGACTTGATTTTGGCGCCCCCGCCGGGATTTGAACCCGGGTCGGAGCCTCGACAGGGCTCCATGATAGGCCACTACACTACAGGGGCTGAGCGGGCAAGCGACAACGGACCTGTATTTAATCGGAACTTGTTCCGCAGTTTGGGTGCGAACGTGACTGATGAGGTTGTTGACGACGATGACGGCTCAGATGAGATGCTGGCAAAAGTGACCGGAGGTGCCCCCTCAGGCCCACCCAGCGGACCACCCAGCGGACCACCCAGCGGACCACCCAGCGGACCACCCAGCGGACCACCGGGCAAAGGTTCGGGTGGCAGAGCAATGTTTGGTGGAGGACCTTCTGCACCATCGGGTCCACCGAACGCCCCACCCTCCGCACCATCTGGTGCCCAAACAATGCATACCGGATCAAGCGTAGTCATCGAAGCGGGCCAAGAAAAGATCGAAACTGCCAAGCGCACCGTAGATGGTGATGAGAAGGTGGAATTGGAACAATTACGGCAGGAAAATGAGAATCTCAAACAGGGAATGGCAGCTGCGGGCGAAGTCATTCAAGAGGTTGAAAACCCGCCAATGCCCCCTATTGTTGGTGACGGTTTCGTGGTCCCAGGCGAGATTGTAGGAATGTTCGCAACACTTGGGCGACAGTTACACAAAGAACGCCTTCTACATGGCACAACGGGATCATTCAGTCTCCTTTCCACACAATCCCCAGGGTTGGTACACATCACTCGCGAGGGAGCAGCTCTCGGATTGATGAATGAATCAGATTTGATTACAGGTCGCTTAGGAGATGCAGCCCCCAATCAGGCCAGTGAGGATTGGCAGATTCACAGTGTTGCCTTAGCCATCGGGAGTCTAGAGAACGAAGGCCGAGGCGCGTGTGTACATGTCGCCGCCCCCTACACGACTACACTGAGCCTTGAGAAAGATCGCTACGCATTGGTCCCAACTGATTTCGAAGGACGCTCAAATTATGGTCGCGCCACAATTGTCGATGTCCAATACGATGACATGGAAGGGTATCTTGTTGAAATTACAGAAGCCCTCAAGCAAACAGGAAACAAGTTGTTCGTTGCTCGAGGTCACGGAGTATACGCATTGGGTGCAGATTTGTTGGAAGCATGGGGTCATGCTGCGGCCTTTGAGCACAGCATGAGGATCCTCTACCTCAGTGAATTGGCGGACCTTTGAGTTCCGCCACCTTGATTGAGCGCCAACCTCGCCCCACATCAATGAGCGATGCTCCGTTGGTGATTGACGTCGTCGACAATGGCGGCCAATGGACACACCGCGAATGGCGCATGCTACGCTATCTCGGTGTTGACACCAAAATTATCAACAATATGACTCCGGTTTCTGAACTTCGAAACCTCGATGGATTGATTCTTTCCGGTGGAGCAGCAAGAGTTGGCCTCACCGGTGAACTTGGAAACTGTGGAGCATACCTTGAACTCGAGATTCCAATCTTGGGAATTTGTGCCGGTCATCAATTCATGGCTGGGTTTTACGGTGGCAGTGCAGCAGAAGCCCCCGAACCAGAATTTGGCGCTGCCAACATCACACTCGCCAATGGTGGTGGTAAAATTTTCGCAGACACACCCGAATCCCAGATAGTGTGGGAGTCACACAACGACGAAGTCAGCGAACTTCCAGAAGGCTTCTTCATTACCGCGAGCAGTAAATCGTGTGTAGTCCAAGGAATGGAGAACGAATCGGGGGATCGCTTTGGTTTACAATTTCATCCCGAAGTAAATGATTCGGAATATGGGCAAAATATGTTCCAAAATTTCATTGAAGTGTGCCGTGAATCGCGCGATACGTAGCGATTCAGTCGTTTTTCCCCAATCTCGATAGGCGACGGCTTCAAATGGGAGTGGTAGGTCGGCGAATTCGATGGCTACTGTTACCTACAAGTGTCTGCGCTGCGGTCACCACGATGAGTTCCAAGGTACACGAACGGGAATTGCATGCAAGGCGTGCGGCTTCCGTATTTTTGTCAAGCCACGACGTCAGGGTCACAAAACCCTAGATGCAGTTTGAAACGTCTTGTTGAAAGACTGTGACAAACCCGCTCTTTGTGATGGCCTCGTGGCTCTCTACCCACGCACCCAAGCGATTTGATGAATTGGCGGTGCCCGAACCCGTTCGGGACCAATTCATCAGAGCGAGTTCAACCGGCGACCCACCCCATTTGTTGATTACAGGTCCAGCAGGCGTTGGGAAAACCGCGGCCTGGCGACTTGTGGCTCGGCAGGTACTGGGCCCAGGTTGGAAATCAACAAGCCACATTCTCCAGGCCAGAGATCTATCTCGACAGGCGGGTGCGATGAAGACCTTTGAGGAATTTCTACGCCCAGCGGGGCTTAACTCATCGGATACCCTTGCGAGCAGAACCAGCCTTGACGCATTTGATCGAAACATGTGGACCGGCGATGTAGGGGAGGCTCCTTGCGGCGAGGAAACACAGGTTGAGTTTGGCCGTGCACCGGTCAGCCGTTTGATAATCATCGAAGATGCAGACCACCTCGGCCCTCGTCGTCAACCCTATCTTCGCCGTATGATGGAATCGGAATCCCACACCACCCGATTCATCTTCACCGCTCGGGCACCAAGTCGAATCATCGACGCACTTCGAAGTCGGATGCAACACATCCGAATCCCCCCCATCCCTTCCGAAGAAATTGCCGCAACCGTTCGTAAAGTCACCTCGTTGGAAGGCGTTACGATGGCAGAAGGAATGGCTGAGGACATTGCACACGTTGCCGCGGGGAATTTGCGCAAGGCTTTGTTCACGATCGAACTCCTTGCCCGCCGACAAATGACGGAAGAACGAAACCGACTCTACGAAGTGGTGTCCGCCAGTACGCTACAACATGCCCGCAGAATGCTCGAACTCGCACTTAGGGGGCGCGTGATTGAATGGCGTTGGGAGAAAAAAGGCGGGCGCAATATCAAGACGTTAGAGGGTGCGATGGGTCAGTTGGATGAGATGATGGGTGCACACGCGCTCGATGCAGAAGACATCGTTCACCAGGTCCATATGGAACTCGTTGGCAATCGTCTCATGCTGGCACCACCACTTAGGAACGAGGTACTCGACGCCCTTGCAGATTGCGACACATCTCTCAGAAGAACGATCCACTCTCGGATTCAAATCGAGTATTTCTTGCATCAGGTATCAGCAGCAGGGCGAAGACACGGCCTCGCGATGAGTTGAGTTTCCGACCGTGCCTTCAAATACCTCTGAGGAACAATCCCATCCGTGTCACGCAGATTCAACCCACTTGAGACCGTGAGTGTTTTCTTGCACCCTCCTGATCACATATTGGTACCCAATTCGCTCAAGAAGAGCCTCCAATTATTTGTAGAGGTACTCGAGGACTTCCGGGGAGATGAGAGATTCAGTACCGCAACAGGCAAGGTAAAGATCAAGGATCAATTTGAAGACAAACAAGTCATATGGCAATTGAACATCAAATCATCAATCCTGCAATCTATGAGTAAAGATAAGCACATTTCATTGACAGCAATAGGAGAACCCGAATCTGGCAAGACAAGAGAAATGGACGTCTGCGTCGTGAAAAAGGGAAAACTTCCAATTGGAGATTATTTGGCACAATTTCTGCTACTATTTGCAAATGGAATGCATATGACTGAAATCAACACACTCAAAACAGCAGCCATGCGTGTTACATATCCGAACAGAACATATTCACGGACAGACCCTCTTGAGGCCCATTGGCAACCATTCTACGAAGCTGTAATCGCTCAAGATGTGAACCATGAAGAAAGGGTCACAACAACTCTTGCACTGGCCCAAGAACATATCCTATACATCGTCCGTCGGTTGTTCAATCTCGATCTCGATTTTGAATTGCATTTGACTCATGGTGAATTACATCTTGTTTTCCTTGATATCTTCGAACAGTGCGAGGATTCTGATGTCAAACGATTCATTGTGGCTAGGCTCAATACATGTGAGGTGGCCTATGATCGCCTCCTCTCTACAAGAGAAGCAGGCCATGACGATGAGCGCCTTCTCCGGGCGATCGATTACGCTATTGAACGAATGCAGAATGATGAGGACAGGTTTTAGTGAACCGACCAACTACAGATGGTGTGGCCCGTCGCATAACCTTCGATGATTGGGCCAATGAGCGGCGATTTGATCCTGCTGAAACCATCATATTCCCGAAGAGCTCATTTGAGCCGAACCTCGATGAGCCAACGAAAAAGAGTTTGAAACTCTTTATTCAACAACTCTCCGAACTTGAAAGTGATCATAGAATTAGAACTAATGCCGGTAGAGTTGAACTGGTTGATGAATTCAACGACCACACGATCATTTGGATTCTCAACGTTGTCGACTCAATCTACATGTCGGTCAATAGAGACCAGCACGTTTCGATTCGAGCCCTCGCCGCCACCCCATCTGGGATTTTTTACACAAGCCGTGTGGCCTGTGTATTTTCAGGCAACCTTCCAGTAGGTGATTATTTGGCAAACGTAATTTCGATGTTCCATAACGGTGTTATGGTCGATGCAATCAATACACTGGATGACATCCGTAAAGAAGTTTTGAGATCGGTGACGAAAGCAGAGATTGCAGAGAGCAAGGAGGCCGAGAGAGAAGCCCATCGCCAAGCAATGTTGGAACTTGAGAGGGTCCACAGAGAACGCCGTGCTCAGATGGTTGCAGAACGAACTGAACGAGAATCACAATTGGTCCAAGCTGGAATCCCAAACCTGCTCAGCCCCGACGGGCATTTTTGGCCAAATTTCTACGAGCAAATGATTGCACAAGATGTGTCAATGATCGTTCGGAAATGGGCTTTGGGTGAATTGGATATAATCGATCGAGATGAATTGGCATTCGCAATTGACAAGTTGTACGAACTTGATTGCGACTCGGAACCCAACTTCCCTGCATACCAGAGAAACTGGCTACTTCGCGACTTGATTTCAGCACCCATTTGTCCGAATGTACGAATCAAAATGATCAACCGGCTCAGCGACACCGACAACGACGCTTTGCGCCACCTCGCACCGTTGAGAGATGAATTGGAAAGAGGAATCGGCGACCATGGTGATTCTGACGGACGCTTATTGAAGGCAACCAGAGGCGTCATCGACAGAATCCGTGGGCGACATTACGATCGCATGTTTGCCAGTGCACGCCGCCGTAGGTAACGAACGGGCGCGGCAGGATTCGAACCCACGGAACCCGGCTTAGGAGGCCGGTGCAATATCCAGCTATGCGACGCGCCCACCCATTCCTCTTGCCCGACATTGAAGGAGGTTGCGGCAGCGCCAAGCGTCACCCTGATGACCTATTACCGACTCACCTGCCGTGTTACGATGGCAAGAGACGATGGCGGTGTGATTCTCCCTCGGCCTTATGGCGAAGCTTTTGACGATGACGACGCCCTCGCGGATTTGATTGCAAACCGCCTCAATCGTATGGAGAAAGGACGCAGATTTTGGGGTCGCCTGACCGACACCTGGTTTCTCACCCTCGTCCGCCATCTGATCCCTATGATGGCCATTTTCACCTCGGTCGCCGTGATGGCACTACCAGAGGAAGTCAACCCATCAATTGCGGCTTATGTATCGGGAGCAATCATTCTTCTTTTCATCGGCCCATCGGTCATATCCAGCAATTTTTCCCTATGGGTTGGTTTGGATAGACTGGGTGCGAGGGGACGCACTCGCGATGAACAAGACAGCAGCATCGAGCGCATACTGAACACCCTCACAGAATCGCGATTGCACGAACACATGCGCTTTTGCAATCTCTTGGCATTCTCTTTCCTCCTTTGGCTGTCCGACCGATTTCCACCAGGAGATGAAACTCGTGGGCTGTTGTTGGTAGGCAGTATTCTTGCAGCTAGCATCGCTGTTGCCCACTCCATCTTGGTTGAGCGACGTACACCGAGTCATTCCGACGACTTACCATTCCTTGTCCACCACGCCCCAAGCCAGCACAAGAGTACTCTGCAGGACCCTTTGACAGAAATTCTCACAGCCCATCTCGACCCCGAAAGTACCAGCCGATTTTCCCGATGGAGAGCGAGTCTATTTGAGGACTTCAAGCAAAAGAACAATCCAAATCAATCGATTGAACATGTTCTCCACCTGGTACATTTGCACGGACAAAACATGCTTTCACACCATCAATTGGTTGAAGAATTTGGGAAGTTGGTAGGCCCAAAAAAGGTTGATTCATCTCTCTTGGAAAACCCACATCTCGATTTGCCCACCCTTTCGCGTCTGATGGGCCACACCCGCGCTTGGCAAAGTGATTTATTTCGTCAAATGGATCGTTTGCAATTCGGCCTCATGGTTCACAACGATTCGATCGCAGGCCACTCTTGGCGTTTGGATGCAAGTTTACCCCTTCGGTGTGGTGAATCACGTGGAGACCTGTTCATAATGGTCAACAATCTAGGCACGGAATCAACCCCAATAGAACTTGAAGTTCACGTACCGGATGGACAACCATCTCGGCAAAGATTCAGACTAACCCCCTCTCCGATGACGCCACCAGATCACCCTTTGCCCATGTGGTCGAACGACGAAGAAGATGTGGTCACTTGGCTCAGTAATTTGGTCGGGGCCGCCCACGTTCTCTGGCTTGGTGTTGCTTGGGCAGACGACATCGAAGGACGCAGGCCTGTACGAATTACCATCCGACATGTGGACGGCCAAACCATCAGTTCTGACACGCTTTGGACCCGTGTGCACCCTCGCTCAAGTGGTGGAGAGTCACTTCGTCGCCGCATGGGTGTTGCTCGGACGGTTGCACGTCGCTGGCAAAACCAAGCATTGACTCACACGGACCGCTCCAAGTTCATCGCACCGTAGGTGCGAGACCGTATTGGGATGCATTCTATGGGGTGCGTTTATGATGCCCCCTCAGTTGGACAAGATTGTCCGGTGAAATCATGCAGGCATGGGATGTTGTCGTCGTTGGTGGTAGTATTGCATCCCTACGGGCTGCAATTGCAGCATCCGATGAAGGTGCAACGGTCACGGTCCTCACTCCATCGTCCTCTTCTGCATTTGTCGATGACACCACGAGTTGCGGATTGGCGACATCTTCCGGAGAAACCAATCCCTCTGAACATGCAGCAGACACCCGAAGAGTCGGTGCCGATTTGTGCGAGACGGATGTGGTTGCATCATCGACGAATTCCGCTGTAGCCCATTTGGCCGAATTGGAACGTTGGGGCCTCAACCTTCGACGAGATCGAAACGGTTCACCTCACCTCGGTCAATTACCTGGACAATCCAATCCACGAACCGCTAGCACCGGCGATTCGACACTCCGCGAAGTTCGTACCATCCTTGAAGAACAATGCATCAAGCGCAACATCCCCCGCAGAGGCGATATTGAGATTCTTGATATCGTTCACAAAGATCATGATAAGACAAAAGATGGCCCGAGATTCTCAAGTTCCGATGACGGGTTCGATGTGTGCGGCCTTATCGCCCTCGATATCCAATCGGGAGAAATTTTTGCGATTCAATCAAAAGCTGTTGTATTGGCGGGTTCCGGCTTCCAAAGCGCATGGAATGGAGATGGAATCGGTATGGGCACATCCGCTCATTTGTTCCTCAAATTAGGTCATTATTTATCGGATCTGGAATTCACATCATACCACCCTCTAACGGTAGCGGACACCAATCTACAGATCCCACTCGATGTCCTCGGTTCAGGCGGGGTCGTAAACGGCTCAGATGGGCAACCGATTTCGATGGATGGCGGACCGGACGCACTTGCTCGAGAGATTCTGAAATCAGGCGGGGGGTCCCTTGATTTGACCGCAATTTCACGCACAGACGCTCCTTGGTTCGCAAATGTTGCAGATGCATTGCTGTCTCGATGTGGAATTGACTACTCACAACAGCTCATCCCTCTCAAGCCCATCGTCAGCACGACGATTGGAGGCCTTCCAACCAACCCATCAGGAAACGTCTGCAGTTTTGAATGGGACATTATCCCCGGTCTTTTCGCAGCAGGTGATGCCGCTTGCACCGGGTTACACGGCGCATCTATGAACAGCGGCGACCACCTTCTTGGTGCGTTGACGAGTGGCTCGGTTGCAGGTGCTACCGCAGCCAATCACGCATCTGAATCAAAGTTTGTTGGCTCCAGCGCAATTTCAACCATGTTAACCGAGGCACATCACCTGCACGATTCGATTTTGGCAGAGGCGGGTTCAGGGGGCGCAAGTCCAGGTAGCATTCAGTCCCAACTTGCCGCTACGATGCAGACACACATGGGCCTTGAAAGATCTGCAGGCGGATTGGAAAAGGCACAATCAATCCTCCAAGAACTCAGTGAAACCAAGATGACTATTTCCGACACCAGTTCGGTCATGAATACCGAGTTGGTTGCAATGTTGCGAACGAAGGGCTTGGTCCACGTTGCAAGGAGTGCTACGGGTTCAGCCGCCGAACGCAAAGAGAGCCGAGGTTCTCACGTTCGAACAGATTTCCCTGAAACGGATGAAGATCAATCACACCATTCTTTCCACTCTTTCGCATACACGGGTACACTACCACTACGCAACTGAGTGCGCCTTTGTGGTAGCCAATGATAAGAGGCGAAGACGACTCCGTCCGCGCATGCGAATGGACCAAAAGAGCACCCCTACGTTCTTCGCAACCTTTTGCATCTGCCTTTTCCTATCTGGATGCTTGTCTTCAGAAACCTCAGAAGACCCCGAGGAATCGGAATGGACCGCTCTGATTAACCCCATTATAGAGGCGGGTGACCACCCCCCAGTTGTTGCTAATATCCGAATAATCGATGGACCATCGGGTCAAATGATTGTGTATACCGAACCCTTGGAAGGAACATTTAGCACTGTATC
>Ga0066836_10000721_pt1 | contig 16607 bp, 7 predicted proteins | sample ETNtaG_18_FD_71568 | JGI IMG/M metagenome (GOLD analysis project Ga0066836, IMG submission 71568) | Marine microbial and viral communities from oxygen minimum zone, Eastern Pacific Ocean - ETNP201302SV91 | ecosystem: Environmental > Aquatic > Marine > Oceanic | place: Pacific Ocean: Eastern... | reverse complement strand
GCAGCGGATTCAATCGGTGTTTGTGTAGGGATGTAATCGTAAGCGTGCAACTCAACATCATTGTCCTTGACATAGGTGTAGGACCGCAAACTTTCGTCGTTATTGTTGAATGTAACACAGGGTGAAATCACATCGATGAGTGCGAAGCCTTTGTGGCTCATCGCGGCCTTCATCAATGCGGTCAGTTGTTTCTTTGAACCGCTGAAGGAGCGAGCGACAAACGTGCAACCCAGATTGATTGCTAGTTTGCACAAATCGATGGGCTGGTGCTCATTTGTAGGCCCTTTCTTCTTCTTGCTCCCCTTCACCGCAGTCGCGCTGTATTGCCCCTTTGTGAGCCCATACACGCCATTGTTCTCAAGCACGTAGACCATGTCGAGATTTCGTCGAACCGCATGAATGAATTGTCCGATTCCGATACTCGCCGAATCGCCATCTCCAGAGACGGCGAGGAATGTGAGGTCACGGTTGCCCATGGCCGCTCCAGTGGTCACGGCAGGCATTCGTCCGTGAACGGTGTTGAAACCGTGGGATTTACCAAGGAAATATGCAGGGGTTTTGCTACTGCAACCAATCCCGCTCATCTTCGCCAATTTTTCGGGGTGCAAGCCATTGTCCCAAGCGGCATTGATGATGACATTGCTAATCTGGTCGTGTCCACAACCCGGGCACAGGGTTGATTTTCCACCTGTATAGTCGTCCTTTGGCAAATCGATAACATTCAGCTTGATGGTCATTGACCCACCTCCTCTAATACATTCTTGATCAATTCAGCATAGTGACGCGCTCGTGGTGGCATACCATCCGAGTAAGCAGCACTATGCATGCGAGGAATAAGTTCGTGTGGCAATTCTCGACGAAGAATCCCATACAACTGCCCATCGCGATTGATTTCCAACACAATCACAGTCTCATGGTCTTGAATGAATTGTTCGACAACCGGTGAAAGAGGTAGGCTGCGAACTCGGCATTGGCTGACCTTGCGGCCAATTTCATCCTCTAGAATATCATCGATTTCCTGGATTGAATTCTCCATCGAACCATAATAGATGATTCCGACTTCCTTTTCATCCTCTTCACGAAGAACGGGTTGTGGTAGCCATGTACGTGCATTGTCCATCTTGCGCTTGAGTCTCATCATCAACGCCTGATAGACCTCGGGCTTTTCGGAATAAACACCATCCTCATCGTGCCCAGTCCCGCGATAGAGAATCGGATCAAGACCAGAACCCGGTAGAGTACGATATGGAATTCCATCTCCATCCACATCTCGGTATCGCCCGTAGTTCTCGATTGCGTCGAGTTCTTCTTGTGTCCGCAGAACTTTTCCACGATCCATCGGTGTTTCAGGATATTCAAATCCAGGGCATGACCAGCGATTCATTCCCAAATCGAGGTCACTGAATCCAAAGACCACAGTTTGCAGTCGCTCTGCAACATCGAAGGCTTTCCAACCATATTCGAAGCACTCTTGCATGTTGCCTGGAATGAGAACGGGGTGTGTCGTATCGCCGTGGCTGGCTTCATACAGCATTGTGAGGTCACCCTGTTGTGTTCGAGTCGGCAATCCTGTTGAAGGTCCGGTTCTGTTTACATCCCAGATGACCCCTGGGACTTCGGCGAAATAGGCCAATCCAATGAATTCAGACATCAATGAAATGCCCGGTCCACTGGTCGCTGTCATCGCCCGAATGCCGGACCAACCGCCACCGACGACCATGCCGGCTGCCGCCAATTCATCCTCTGCTTGGACGACGGCACAATAGTGGTCGCCATTTTCATCAGCACGAAGTTCTGGGATGTAAGCGATGATACCCTCGGCCAAACTACTGCTGGGGGTGATTGGATACCATGACAACAAACCCACGCCACCGTAGTGGCTGCCAAGCGCAACGGCTTCGTTCCCTTCAACCAAGAACAATTTTTCATCTACCTCGCGCGCTTCAATTCGGAATGGGATCTCATCGAGGTCGACATTCTCTTTGATGAAATTACGACCGAGATCCACAGCCTCAAGGTTGAGTTCAATCGCTCTGGCCTTGCCCTTGAACTGCTGAGCCAAGGCCCCATCGAGAGCAGCATCATCCAGCCCGAGGATTTCAGCGAGAAGGCCGACATAGACCATGTTGGAGATCATTTTCGCCAATTTGGGGTTGAGTCCGCGTGCCATTTTTGTCATTGGCACTCCGATGACTGTACAATCATCGCGCTCAACTGGCATCTTGACATTCGTATTGAACAGAATTAGCGTACCGGGTAGACAGTTGGCCACATCTTCGTCCCATGTCGCTTTGTTCATCACAATCTGAATGTGGGTCCGGTCGCCAGGGGCTTGGTAGCCGTTGTCACTCACTCGCAGAATATACCATGTGGGCAATCCAGAGATGTTGCTTGGAAAGAGGTTCTTCCCACTGACCGGGACACCCATATTGAACATAGTATGCAGTAGAATCAAGTTCGCTGATTGCGAACCTGTTCCATTTGCTGTGGCGATATTTAGTTGGAAGTCGTTGACAATCCTTTCCATCGGTGACATTGTCTCCTAGGGCCGGGGGGGCGTAGCCCCCTTTGCGCGTGAAGGTGGTCCCGAGTCGTGCCGATAATAGGCATTGCTGCGTCATCGGCTTCTTTCTGAATAGATTGAATATGTGTTCAGTGCAACGATTATTACTGGAAAAACCCCCTTGAAGAGGTGGATTTTCGGATGTGACCACCTTCCGCTGCGGTTTTGAAGGAGACCGGACTCGGCGGGCGCATGGTGTCCAAGAAGATTGAGCAAGGCTGGCTCAAAGCCGAGAATGAAATCAAGGCGGAAAATCCAGTCAAAGCCCTTGAGATATTGCGAACTGCAGATGCGGATGCAACCGAATCGAAAACGTGGCGACTTGCGGGTGAAGCCAAAGCCATGCAAGCCCGGCAATCCGGTAATGACAAGAGATTGTTCAAGGATGCCGTCAACCACTATGAGAGTGGCCTCAAATCCAATCCAAATGACAAGAAAGCCCGGCGAAGTCTGAACAGTCTCCGTTCGGAAATGGACGGTCTTGGCATTCGCGCGGGTGGCATGTCGATGTTTATCGACGACGGTGCCCCTACATTTCTTGGAATGGTCAGCATCGTTGTCGCCATCGGATTGATCTTGGTCGGACTCAAAGTCATCCCCGATTATATGGCAGGGAATACTGACGAAATTGCAGTGTTGACCGTATCGTTCCAGACGGATTCAAGTGATCCTTTGAGCAGACAATCTGTGGATATCACGATTGAATTACATCGAGACGATGCCCCAATCCACGTCGATAATTTCGTAAAATTGACTGAGCGTGGTGAGTATAACAGCGTGATTTTCCACCGGGTTATCGATAATTTCATGATTCAAGGTGGGGATTTCGAAAATGCTGATGGAACCGGTGGCTACGCGGCTGAGTTCTACGGTTACTGTAACGGCCAAGCATCCACTTCTGATTGCTCATCGCAGACAGCATACACCATCCCCGATGAAGCAGACAATGGTCTTCTACACGATTCATGTGTGATCTCCATGGCCAAAACATCCGCTGAAAACACGGGTGGGAGTCAATTCTTCCTCATTCCTGAAGACAGCAATCCATCTCACCTCGACGGTGTACACACGGTCTTTGGAACCATTACATCCGGTTGTTCCTATGTCACGCAAATCAGTGAAGTGCCAACCGATGGCGACAACAAACCGTATGCTGACGTAATTCTTGAGTCGGCCGTCATTTTGTGACCGGTTTGAGAGTGACGTTCAAGGACAACCGCCCGGTCGTCGTGACATGGCGAGTGATGACTCCTTCTCGTCCGTCTCAACATTTGAGATGTCGAATGGCGAGTTAGGTCACTTTGCGGATTTGCATTCGCTGGAATCAGCAGGCATCTGTCAACTCGACAAATTGCCTTGTACCATCCGTGTTTTACTGGAGGCAGCTCTGCGCAAATGCGATGGTTTTCTGGTCACTGAAGACGACGTCAAGCGAATTGCTGCTTGGTCCCCCACCCAATCACCTGCAGAGATTCCTTTCATGCCTTCCAGAGTCATTCTTCAAGACTTCACTGGCGTGCCCGCAGTCGTCGATATTGCAGCTCTTAGAGATGCCATGGTAGAATTGGGTGGTGACCCCAAGAAGGTGAATCCACAAGTCCCGGTCGATTTGGTCATCGATCACTCGGTTCAAGTCGATGTTTCTGGACTCTTTCCCGATGCACGAGAGCGCAATTTGGAGATTGAATATCAGCGCAATATGGAGCGATACCAATTCCTCAAATGGGGACAACAAAGCCTTGACAATTTCCGTGCGGTACCACCCGGACGCGGCATTGTTCACCAAGTCAATCTCGAATGGATCGCCAGCGTTGCACGCGGAGAAGACGGCATGTGGATGCCCGACTCACTGGTGGGCACCGATAGTCACACAACGATGATCAATGGACTCGGGGTTCTAGGTTGGGGTGTCGGTGGAATTGAGGCCGAAGCAGTGATGCTGGGTCAGCCGATTTACATGCTCTTACCTGAGGTCGTGGGATTCGAATTAACCGGGACACTTCGACCTGGTGTAACCGCCACCGATATGACGTTGCGAATCGTTGAGATGCTTCGTGAACACGGCGTAGTCAGCAAATTCGTTGAATTTCACGGAGTCGGTCTTGCATCCCTAACTTTGCCCGACCGAGCGACCATTGCCAACATGGCTCCAGAATATGGGGCTACCTGCGGCTTCTTCCCGGTGGATGAAACCACATTGGAATACATGCGATTGTCGGGTAGAGACCCCGAGCATGTAGAGAATGTCAAGCGTTATTTGAGCGCGCAGGGGATGTTCTACACACCGGCTTCCGCAACTCCTGAATTCACCTCAAACCTGTCTCTTGATTTGGGGGATGTAGAACCGGCTATGGCCGGTCCCAAGCGACCACAAGATCGCGTTGATTTGTCAGCGATGAAATCACATTGGCATGAAAGCCTAACAGCCCCAATCGGACATTCTGGACATGGTGTAAGCGCTACTCAAGCTCAACAACAAGTGGAGGTCATCGGTTCGGATGGGCGGACCTACAATATCAAGCATGGCGACATCGTGATTTCAGCCATCACATCATGCACCAATACATCAAATCCATCCGTGATGCTCGGCGCTGGAATCCTAGCCAGGAATGCCGTCCAAAAGGGACTGAAAGTGGCCCCTTGGAGCAAACCGAGTTTGGCCCCAGGAAGTCGCGTTGTCACCGAATATTATGACGCGGCTGGCTTGACGACATTCCTCAACCAGCTGGGCTTCCACAATGTGGGGTATGGTTGTACGACTTGCATTGGGAATTCTGGTCCTCTAGAACCCGAAATCGAGGCTGCAATCGATGAAGGTGACCTCATCGTCGGTTCCGTGATTTCAGGCAATCGGAATTTCGAAGGTCGCGTTCATCAGAAAGTAAAGGCGAATTATTTGGCCAGTCCACCTCTGGTGGTTGCGTATGCAATCGCGGGAACACTGGACATTGACTTCGAACAGGATCCAATCGGTATGGATTCTGAAGGTCAACCTGTAATGCTCGCCGACATTTGGCCGACCGACGGAGAAATTCGAGAGGTTATGGCAGAGGCCATTACTCCTGAAATGTTCAACGAGCGATATTCGACGGTAATGAGTGAACCTCGGTGGGATTCCATCCCTAGTCAAGCCAGCGATCTCTATCCATGGGCTCCAGAAAGTACCTATGTTCGCCTCCCCTCATTCTTTGAAGGGATTCAGCCTGAACCCGAACCTATTTCATCGATTGAAGACGCTCATGTGTTGTTGAATTTGGGAGATTCTGTGACCACTGATCACATCAGCCCGGCAGGTGCATTCCCCCATTCGGGCCCTGCTGGGAAATACTTGGTTGACAATGGCGTTTCCCCTCGTGATTTCAATTCATTCGGCAGCCGACGAGGCAATCACGAAGTCATGATGCGAGGAACATTTGCCAATGTTCGAATTCGAAACCGAATCGCACCTGGCACAGAGGGTGGCTACACAACCCACTTCCCATCCGGTGCCGTTGAATCAATCTATGATGCATCGATGAAATACCAAGAGTCAGACATCCCCCTCATCGTTCTCGCAGGGGAACAATACGGTACCGGAAGCAGTCGTGATTGGGCTGCGAAAGGGACACTTCTTCTCGGAGTAAAGGCGGTCATCGCTACATCCTTCGAACGTATTCACCGTTCCAATCTGGTAGGCATGGGTGTTCTACCACTAACTTTCCCAGAGGGAGAAAATGCCGAATCTCTCGGCCTTGATGGGACTGAAACCTTCGATATACCAGCAAGTGCAGATCTCGTCCCTCTAAGCACAATACCGGTCACGGCGACAAAGGTCGATGGGACGCAAATCAGCTTTGAGGCAACGGTTCGATTAGACACTCCTGTCGAGGTCGAATATTATCGGAATGGTGGAATCTTGCAAACCGTTCTGCGTAATTTAGTCCATTCTTGAATTCAATCTTTTACGGCCCTATGGGCCGTGTGGTTCAAAGACCGTTCCGAGCCAAGTCGCCCCGATGTCAGCACTCAAGGGGCCGGTTCGCTTCCGCTTCCGCGTACCTGAGGAAGACGTTGATGTTCTAATTCAAGGCGATGCCGAGTGGGTCAATGCGCTACGTGAAGAGATTGGTTTGACGGATGTGGGGTGGGTCCAGCCGATGGCAACAACGGGCCGCACTTTTCAGGAACCGAGTGAAACCGAGGATGAATCGAATGAATTGGACGATGAAGAAACGATTTTGCTACAATCGGATGCGGTTGTAGAACTTCCTGGGCCACCACCGGACCCAAGCCGAATTCCGACTGTGCGTCGCATCATTGGAGAGATGGATTTGGATGCAGAAATGGAAAAATTGGGTATCGAACACCCTCGTTCTCCGACGGCTGAAGAATTGTCAGAACTCATCAGTGAAATGGACGAACCTGAACCGATTATGTCACAGGTTTCTACAGATCCAATCGCTGAAGCATGGTTACAGCGATTGATGAAGATTGCAGTTCGGAAATTTGGAGTTACAGCCCTTCCAATTTCAGTCATCGACAGTGCAGCGTGTGAACAACTTGAGCGCTCAGGAACGGAACTCGAACTTTGGCTTGAGGGGATGTGGCGTCTGGGCAAACTCGTCAAAGTTCACGGTGGTGGGCGATTCGGATATGGCCCAAGCCCTCGTTGGTTAGAAGCGGATTGACCTTTTTTCAGCCCCAAATATTGCGGTTTTCGGCCAAGATTGCACCGAACTCTATATTTGAGACATAATCGTTACACTGCGAGCCACTTATCTTGCGCAACTCACGCGCACGCGAGAGTAACTATTGAATACAGTCGGCATGACGGACCGGTAGAGTGGTCAACATGTTAGCACATGAGAAGAATATGAACAAAGCCCGCGTGCGCGGTATTGCACTTGTCACCTTGATGTTGAGTTCGCTATTCATAGCGATGATTCCAGCCGTCAGTGCAAGTCACGTCGAAACATACCCCGCACAGCGAAATCCAGTATCGATCGCCTCTGGCGATTTGGATTGTGACGGAGACGCAGACATCGTATCTGCTAGTGAAATGGGAATGCTGATTTCCGTTCTCTACAATGAGGATGGGGACTTTTCAGATCGAGAAGATTTGTGGGTTTCAGCAAACACCTCCCGACGAGCACACTGGTTCGATATGGCAAATGCAAACGATGTAGGAATCGGTGACATCGACGACGATGGTGCCAATGACCTTGTCTTCTTCCGCCAGAACGTTTGGGTTGCAGGAAGTGCACAACCACCTCTCGGTAACATGACCGTGATTTGGGGCGAATGTGGTGAGCGTGTCTCAGATTGGACTCGCTCGGCTCCAATTTCAGTCTCACCAAACCTCTACGGGATGGAAGTCGTGGACATCAACGATGACGGCAAAGACGACATCGTTGGTTTGTTCCTTGACGAGTCCATTACCAACATGGAAGTCATGGTAATGCGTGGTCCAAACCCCACCCAACAAACCAGCCAATCCACAACAAACATTCCATTGACACATGCATTCTACTATGATATGGCAATTGGAAACTGGGGTGAAACCGTCACTGGTGGCGGAATCCCCGGAGGCCAAGGTGACTGTGAAGATCAAGATATTTGGTTGATGACCGCTCCTCCATACAATGGTCCACAAACCGGCTTTAGCGCAGGAAACTGGGACAACGTAACCGTGCTTGAATACAATTGTGTGTCCAACCAATACGAGAACCCTGTAACCGCAACGTCCGGAACCCACGTGTTCGCCATGAACGAAGTGGAGGCGAATGGAATGGATATCGCAGATACCGACGCTGATGGCATCATCGATATGGTTGCAATCGGCCAAGGCTGGGATCAAAACGTCTCATACGCGACTCGCAGCAGTGTGGGTGGTACATGGGCAACAAACAATCTCGCAGGCATTGGTGACTACGTAGCTGCCGATGTGTCCATCGCTGACATCAACGGCGATGGTAACATGGATTTCCTTGTTCCAACAATGTTGACTGTATCCACTGTCAACAGTGCGGGTGCAGGACAGCAACAGCAACTCACAACAGACAACTTGGTTGATATCAACACTGTCAACATCATTCTGAATGATGGAAGTGGAAACTATCTGTCTCCACAGACATTCGATGTTGGTCGCCGACCAACAATGGTCATCGCCGACCAATTCAGTGGTGGTGCCAACAGTGCACTCGACCTTGCGGTTGGACAGCGTGATTACTCGTTCAGTTACAGCAACGGTGCAATGTGGATTGATTCCAAGGGATGGTCCGGTGCAATGGATACCATCTCAATTGTCGAACTCGATTCAGAAGACGTTGGAATTGGCGGTGTAACCGTCTCTCCAGCTGCCTATGATTATGAGGAACAAGAGATGAAGATTGGCGCAGGAACCCGTGACGTGAACGTAACCGTTCGAAACACGGGCCTACAATCCATCACAGGTTCAGTCGATGTCGATGTGTCCGTCAAGGAAGTCGTCGGAGGAACCGACACAGTCGTTTACGCGAATGACTTCGATACAGCACCGACAGGCAGTTGTTCGACTTGTAACATGGTGGGAGTCTCCTATTCTGGAGAGGTCTCTGGCTCTTACTGGCACGTTGAAGATGGCAGCAACAATTCAGGCAACGGCGATGAATACGAAGCAGATACCAACCCAACCGATTACATGTGGGCTGGAGCCATAGTGGCCAACACCTCCGGTGACGGTGACATGGAAACTGGTTACATGTCATGGTGGGACGAAGGCCTCATCATTGAGAACGTCGACCTCACCGGTGCAGACTCTGCATCGATGGATCTCGACATGATGTGCATGGTTCAGTTCAGCATGATCTACTATTCATCTACAGGAATTGCAAACCGCATCATCTACGATGATTCGTGTAATATCGATGTCTACAGTGATTCACAGGGTTGGTCGACCGTCAGTTACACAGGTGGTTACGATTACGATCGCTACGTCCACTTGGCCAACGGTTACTATCCTGAATTCACTGTATCCAATTCAGCGTACTGTTGTTTTGTCAACCCATGGGACCGTTACGCTGGAGACTCCAGCGTTGATTTGACCCAGTGGGCCGGAGAAGAGGTCGACATCCGCTTCCGCTTCCGCTCAGGTCACTATGGCAGTGTCGGTAACGACAACGCATCCTACAACTATGAGTGGGATGGGTTCGCGATTGACAATATTACAATCAACAAGACCGTTACTCAGTTTGGTAGCAACATTCAGAATGTCAATCAACAATTGAATCTGAATGGTCTGGCACCAGGTGATGAACAGGTTGTCACCTTACAGGCGAATTTCGTCAACGGTACGACTTACATCATCGAGAGCGACTTGTCCAGCACATCCGGATTCTCAAACGGTGATGATACCAATGACAACAGTCGCTGGAAGACCACCGTGAAGAATCTCTTCGATCCTTCGGTTCAAGAGATTACGTCCTTCGAGAAGAACGCGCTGTATGCGTCGGGCACTTATCCGATTGATGTCATGGTCAAGAACGTCGGTAACACTGTTGTCGATTTCGACACGGTCGCTACAGTTTACTCTGCAAACCCCAATGACTTGCTCGTTGAGGACTTTGAAGGTGGTGCATCTGGCTATGCCTTCGGAGATGACGGAGACAATTTCGGTATCGTAATCGATGACACAGACCCCACGATCAACAACGCCATCGTACCCGGGAACCGCCCCGTCTTTGGCTCAAGTGCATACTGGTTTGGTCACCCAGACGATGGATACGGTGATGATTGGGATGAAACCATGACGCTGCAAACCATTGACTTGCGTCAGAATACAGCCGACTTCGTCTATCTGAACTTCGATTATTTCGCAGAGACTGATTATCTAACGGACTCTGAAGGCGATATCCTTGCCGTGCAAGAATATGGAATCCTCGAAGTCGAATGGCGAAAGGGCAACGATGTCTACAATGGTACAATCATTGGAAACTGGAACGACTACAACGAGAATGGTGTCCAATACAATGAGACCTGCGAAGATATCGACGATGATGGAACCTATGACGAGACCGAATACATCGGTGATCTCGGCTGGAACGTTTTCTTCGATTCAGAAGGTATCTCAAAGGGTGTGACCCTCGACTTGACTCACATATTCCTACGTAACACCACGTCTCTCGACAGTCGCGATTGGGATTACAATTGCACCGATTTGTCTGGCACCGAAGTCACAGTCTCATATCGATTCCAATCGAATGGGGATGGTGTAAACGGGAACAGTGGTTTGGCTGGATTCGCGATTGACAACATCACAGTCCGCGAATACGTCTTCACCTACGTAACCGAATATTCAACGGCGGTCACTGGTCTTGATTCTCAAGAGGATCAAGAGGTCAACGTCGGTAACCACGATTTTGAACAGGGAATTTATCGAATTGATGCCATGACACACTATGACAATCAAACTCAGGGCACGGCTTGGTATGATCACAAGGAAGTAAATCTTGCAAACAACGTTAGCCGCCTCATCTTTGAGGTCGCGAGTGTCGATGTGCAACTGCTTCGACCCGACGTTCTCGATTGTGTTGAAGACAATACATTCGCGTGTGTATACCCAATCGACCAGGTAGAGGATCATGCATTCTCAATGGAACTTGTAAACGGTGTGCTTGAAGGTGATTACAACATCAAACTCATGGTCACCGATATGTCCACTGGTTCGATAATTTACGACGAAGCGAGTGCAGAGAGTCCAATGACGCTCGCGCCACACCAGCGAGCATCCGCATCATGGGCAGCCGTCTCTCCAGCCAGTGGTTGGACAGATGGTGCTGATTACAACTTCAGCTTCTACGCCGAGTTGGCAGATGATGGTTCAGCTTCTGGAAACACATGGGACTTCGTCATCTCGATGTCAGACAGCATCGATGTTGCGATTCTATCGAACCCAACCGACCAGAACCGCCTCTCTCGCGTCAAGGAAGACTTGTCTGCAATGGGCATGACCTACACGCAGTTCTACGTCGATGATTGGGACCGATATGTCACCAGCACATGGATGAACCATTACAACAAGATTCTGCTACCATGGCAAACCACTGTCAATGTTGAGGCAGGGAATTACTACACTGAGTTGAATGCTGAGGGTGGTAGCGATGGATTGAGCCCAATGGCGGTCATCAAGAACCGCATGCAGGCAGGTGCAACTCTCGAGATGCACTTGGGTCCATACAGCAACATCTTCCAAGATCCGCTGAGCAATCTACCATACGACATCAATGTTGCAAATCGCAATGTGGAAGGCAACTTTGTCACCCATTCCGATACAAATGTTGTCGATTGGCACCACCCATTGCTCGCCGATGTGAATCCAGTGGCATTCATTTCATTCAATGGTGGAAACCACGTTGCTGAATCAACCTTAATCACCACACAGACAGGGACGCTCAACATCCCACAGGTTTGTGGTGGCTCGATTGCAGCTCCAATTGGTACATTCCACAGCCTCATCAACGATGCATCTGATTCAACAGCATCGCTATTGGCAACTTGTTCCATTGGACAAGGTGGTATGATTGTCACGACCATGGATGTTGAGAACCCAAGTGTATCGGATGCCTTTGGAACGACTGGCAAGCCTCTGCTATCCAACCTATTGGCTCACCAAGTTACACCATACCCGCTGGACTTCGGACCAGCAAGCGATGGATTCGACTTGGTCATCAATGGAGATGTCATGGCTTGGAACAGTCTACAGGGTCACTATGACACGCTCTACATGAAGAGTGATGCAGATCTTGAATTCTCCTTCACATCTGATGTAGAAGGCCTCGACGCAGATTGGGAACTCCGACCTGCAGAGGGCACCACAGCAACCAATTGGGATGGAAACCCACTCCAAGACGGAGAGAGCGATCACCGAGAGGATGACACGCACTCTGCTCAGTTCTGTGTGCTAGACGCTCAGAGTTCAACTCTGTGCAAGCAGGAAGCACAGTGGCAAGTGACATTGTATCTACACGATGCAGATGGGCACACACGCATGGCCAACATCATGTTGGAGACCAACGATGCTCTTGCTGACGAGTTTAGCCCAATGCCATCGTTCTCAATCATCGATCGCCTTGAGTATCGCGGTCAGATTGAGGTTCACGAAGATTCACCAAAGGTTTCCTCGGATGGTTCGGAGTGGGACATCAATCTGATTCGCCTTGGCCCAACAGGTGACTTGACAGTTCACTTCGACGCATCCAATTCATCTGATGGCGATGCAACCGATGGGACCAGTGGTATCAAGACCTACATTTGGAAGGTCTTCCTTGACAATCCATTCGACCAGCCAGGAACTGCACCACAAGGTGGTAAGACCACAGAGGTCTCGAGCATGGTGAGCCATTCATTCACCCACCGATTCCAGAATATCACTGTGGATCCAAGTACTGGATTCGAAGGCTCTTTGATTCGGGTTGAACTAACCGTTGTCGATCAGGCCGACAAGCCAAGCCTACAGAGTGACAAGTACAAGATGTATTTCGTCGTTGTAGGCGAAGGCTACGGTGATGAGGAGCCAATGGTTGACTTTACCAACCCAGCACCTGGAAGTTCACAGACCGATGATACACTGTATGTCAATGGTAGCATCACATCTGGTTCAGAGAACGGCGACGTCATGATTGAAGTGGCACTTGCTGATGATACTCTGGACTTGCTGCCTTCACAGAAATTCCCACTGAAGACTGCGGGAGCATATGACAGCACAGTCCAACTTGCTGATGGTGAAACATTCACCCTCACTTTGGACATTGCAGACCTATACAGTGAGAATGGAACAACTCAGACCATCTACATCAAGATTACAGAAGGCGATGGTTCACGATGGACGATTACCAAGTCAATCGATGTCAACCTTGTACCCAGAGAATCGGGACCAGGCGATGTTGATTGTGAAGCTGATCCTGACGCAGAAGGTTGTGATTCATCAACATCTGGCGAAGGCTCTGACAGTGGAATGAGTTCCATGCTACTGTTCGGAGGTATTGCAGCGTTCGTCCTGATTCTGGTGATAGTAGTGACACTACTACTCGTTCGTGGTCGTGGTGGCGACACAGGTGCCGCAGATGCAGGTGCGTTTGGTGGCGATGTTGCCCAGATGGATCCGGTTGAAGCATACGTGCAACAATTGGTGGCGCAGGGTTACCCTGAAGAGACGGCGCGAGCTTACGCTCAGCAATATTACGCTCAAGCAGCCCAACAGCAGCAATGACGCGAAGCGCTAGACAAATGGAGACGTCGGGGGGTGTAGCCCCCCGGCGAACCTCCTGAGAGGGATAGCGCGGCATTGATGAACTCTCGACACCGCGACGCATTCATGGACACTGGTGAGGACTGGAAGGTCGCTGATATCTCACTCGCCGATGAAGGTGCTCGCCGTGTTGACTGGGCACGTTCTCGAATGCCTGTACTATCGCATCTATGTGAGATGGCCCAAGAAACCAAGCCGTTGACTGGAATGGTTGTTGCTGGGTGCTTACACGTTACCAAAGAAACTGCAGTCCTCATCGAAACGCTTGAGCAAGCTGGAGCCAAAGTATCCTGGTCGGGCTGTAATCCACTGTCGACTCAGGATGATGTCGCAGCATGGTTGGCGCGAGAGGGCTACTCGATCTATGCATGGCACGGACAAAGTGTCGAAGATTTCTATTGGTGCATCGATCGAACGATTGAAGCCAAACCAACACTCACTCTCGACGATGGTGCCGACCTCATTGTTCGGGTTCATGGGCCTATGTCAGAGTATGCCGACGGTGTGATTGGAGGTACAGAGGAGACGACAACAGGTGTCCATCGCCTACGGGCAATGGGGGATGCTGGAGAACTCCGATATCCTGTTATCGCTGTCAATGATGCAATCACAAAGTGGGATTTTGACAATGTATACGGCACCGGGCAGTCAACGCTGGATGGAATTATTCGAGCCACATCAGTACTCATTGCGGGCAAGACATTCGTGATTGCAGGATATGGTCACTGTGGGCGTGGTTTGGCCATGCGAGCCCGAGGGATGGGTGCCAATGTCGTCATCACTGAAATCGATCCACTACCCGCACTTCGAGCCGTCATGGATGGTTTCAGAGTCATGCGGATGGATGATGCCGCTGCAATTGGCGATATATTCTGCACAGCGACCGGGATGAAAGACGTCATCGTCGATCGCCATTTCACAGTCATGAAGGATGGTGCAGTGGTTTGCAATACTGGTCATTACGATTGTGAAATCAACATCGGAGATCTCGAAGCACAATCCGAAAGTGTTCGAACCATTCGTGCAGACAATGAAGAATTCACCATGAAGGATGGGCGCCAAATTTTCTTACTTGCAAGAGGCCGTTTGGTCAACCTTGCAGCAGCAGAAGGTCACCCCTCTGAAGTGATGGACATGAGTTTCGCCAACCAATACCTCGCCCTGTGCCGATTGGCTGCAGAAGGGCGAGACATGGACCCAATTGTCCATGATATTACTCTGGAACAGGACCAAGGTCTCGCCATGACGAAATTGGCAACGCTCGGCTTTGAAATCGATACATTGACCAAAGAACAAATCGCCTACCATTCTGACTATACAGCCGGAACTTGATTGCAGTCTACTCTTCCTCATCGAGGAATTCAAACTCGGACCAAACGGGCATTTTCAATTCCCAGCGCTTGTTTAGTGGATCATTATTGTACACGATTTTCTCTATTCTTTGGCGGAATGCTACCGGATAATCCTTGGTCATCACCGTTCGATACAGTTTAGCCTCACGTATTTTTTCAGGAACACAGACTTTTCCTGAGGTCGCCTCAACCTCGATGGCTCGCCAGAGGTCGAGAACTGGTCGATTTCGCTTATCGGTCATTGAGATTGAGATTTTCTTGACCCAGAGGATTGAGGCGTAAACAATCATGAATGCGAATCCCATTCCAAAACAACCACTGAAAATACTAGGGAACATCTGGAGTCCGATGGCCTCCCAAATAACCAGAGGTCCAGCGAGCATGAAGAAGGTAAATCTCTCACTTGCTGGTTTGAGATTTCGCATTCCATCGATGTCTTTCCATGCGGAATGGTTGGGGTTCTGAGGCTCAAAAATATCGAGTTTTTCCATCTCATAGTAACGCTGAATGGTTCGATTCATCCTTTCTACCCGGAACAGTTGGTCACGTTGCATTTCATCCATTCCTGGGTTCAGTAACGCTTCCATTCTTTGACTCGCTTCTGAGTAGTGTCCCAATCGAATCAACAGTGCAGCCTGTTCGACGATTGGCGTGGTTTCTGTGGGGTGGTGTGTGCGGTAATCCTCCCACCATTGTAGAACGTCCTCAGCCAGCCCTAAATGTTGGGTTGCAAGGATGGCTCCCCGAATCCATGCCCCTCTATGGGTTGGATCGATTGAGACAATTTTCTTCGCCAGCGCCCATGCTTTTGCAGCCTCTGGCAAGGTCGGGTCGACACGATAGCTCCCATCACGTCGTAGCGTGGGCAGTCCGCAGTTTAGCAGAGCCCACAACCCTTCGACACAGTTTGGGTCCTCTTCAACAATCTCAGTTGCTTTCATCAAAGCCGCAGCTCGATTCCCTCCCTTGAGATATTCTTCAAGGTCATCGAGCATCGCCGGAATCCCCTCTTCTGCGAAGGCGGCGGCGACTTCGATTGGCGGGCTCATATGTGAACCTCGGCCGACGCGTCAAATGAATACTCCGCGTGTAATTTCAGCCACGACGTGGGCCACGCTTGTCCTTTTTTGGGCCCCATCCACCGGGTTTTCGTGAACCTCCGCGTTGTGGCCTTCGATCATTGCCGCCTTTGTATTCTCTACGAGGTGGACGACTATCATTACCACCTTCTCTTCGATCTCCGCCTCGGCTGTCACGGCCTCCACCGCCCCGGTTTCCTCCGTCGCCCCCGCGTCGGTCTCCACCTCGGTTGTCACGATCTCCACCGCCTCGGTATCCTCCGCCGCCTCCGCGTCGGTCTCCACCACGATTGTCACGATCTCCACCGCCTCGGTATCCTCCACCGCCACCTCGTCGATCTCCGCCGCCT
>Ga0066836_10000719_pt1 | contig 16611 bp, 19 predicted proteins | sample ETNtaG_18_FD_71568 | JGI IMG/M metagenome (GOLD analysis project Ga0066836, IMG submission 71568) | Marine microbial and viral communities from oxygen minimum zone, Eastern Pacific Ocean - ETNP201302SV91 | ecosystem: Environmental > Aquatic > Marine > Oceanic | place: Pacific Ocean: Eastern... | reverse complement strand
TTCTATAGCTTCCTGAGGTTTAATGATTTTTGGTGATTTTTTATAACTTAAACAATTTTTTAATTTCCATTTATTAATTTGTTTCCACCATTTTTGAATAGCTTGCTTATTAATGTTTTTTAAATATGGAGAAATTAATTTGTTCAAATCTCTTAAAATTTTTGATGTATCTCCAACAAGAGATAAATCTACTTCAATAATTTTTGAAATAGAAGATGGATCAACATCAATATGAATTATTTTTGCTGAAGGGCAGAATTTTGATGTGTCTCCTGTAACTCTATCATCAAAACGCGCTCCAATTGCTAACAAAACATCACAATCATGCATTGACATATTTGCTTCATATGTACCATGCATACCTAACATTCCTAAAAATTGACTATCTGTTGCAGGATATCCTCCTAAACCCATTAATGTGCTTGTAATGGGAAAGTTTAATTTTTTAAGAAGCGAAAACAATTGCTTATGTGCTTTTCCTAATATAATTCCTCCCCCTGTATATATCATAGGTTTTTTAGCTGAACATAATATTTTAGCTGCTTGCTGTATTTTTTCTTTAGAGTCATTTTTCGCGGGTTTGTATGATCTAATATTTATATTTTTTGGATAATTAAATCCTATTTTAATATTGGGATCTGTAAGATCTTTTGGAATATCAATTAGAACAGGTCCCGGTCTCCCAGTTGTAGCAATTTTAAATGCTTTTTTAAAAACATCTGCTATTGATTCACGCTTATCAATTAAAAAATTATGTTTTGTAACTGGTCTAGTAATTCCAGTTGCATCAGCTTCTTGAAAAGCATCGCTACCTACATATTGTCTAGATACTTGTCCTGAAATTACAATCATAGGTATTGAGTCCATGTGTGCAGTTGCTAATCCTGTTATACAATTAGTAATCCCTGGTCCAGATGTAACAAGTACAACACCAGGTTTTCCACAAGCTCTAGCATAACCATCCGCTGCATGTGTAGCACCTTGCTCATGTCTTACTAAAACATGTTTAATATTTTTAGAGTTAAATAAAGCATCATAAATATGCAAAACTGCTCCACCAGGATAGCCAAAAATATATTCAACACCTTCTCGTTTTAAACATTCTATTATTATTTCTGAACCACTTAATTTCATAATATTTCTAACATAATTTCTCGTACATGATACAACTTTTTTGACAAATCATCATTAGTTATATATGTTTTTTCTAGTTCAGGATTAAATTTATAGTGCGTCTTTATATGTAGAAAAATCATCAAAAATATAATATAAGATGATTTTAAAATACTCTAAAATAATCATTTGTATTGAGTCTTTGTTTTTCCACCATTTCTTTGGATTATTTACAAAATAATAATGCACTTTATGAGTATATTTATAATTATCAAATATTTGAGTAATTCTAAAAATATGGTATTTGTTAGTTACAATTAAATATGTTTTATAGTCCTTATGATGAATTTTAATTAAATTTTCTATCTCATCAAAAGTACTTCTATTATTAGATCCAAATAAAATAATCTTGTTTTTAGGAATATTGCTTTTAAGTAAAATTTTATACATTAAATTATAAGTTTCTATAGATTCTAGAGGATGCAAATAATTTTTTATAACTTTGTCTTCTTTGCTTAAAAGAATTATTTTTGATTTTTTGTCATAGAATAACTTGCTTGCCGCTATAGCTCTTTCTGGATTGCCTGACAACACAACAATGGCATCGTATTGTTGCAAATGTTTTATATCATTAGGATTGGCTATTTTAGAAATTATAAAAATAGAAAATACTATTATAGCTAGGGAAACTAGTCCAAAAAAAGTTAAGAAACTAACTACATATTTCAAAATTATTTAATTTTTTTCAGCAAAAAATAGAATTTGTTATCCTTCTCTTCTGATCTTACAAGTTCATTGCCTGTTTGATTTGCAAATGACTCAAAGTCTTTTACAGCTCCAGGGTCAGTTGAAATTACATGTAAAATTTGACCATCTTCCATGCTATTTATTTCTTTTTTTGCTTTTATGATAGGTAAGGGGCAATTAAGGCCACTAGTGTCAAGCTCTTTGTCAAAATCTGCCATTGAAACTCCATATAGGTTATAATTGTCAAAATTAATATTGTTTATCTTGAGTAGACACAATATTACACTTATCTATGGTAGTTACTATGAAAAAATATTCAAGATTTTTTTTGGTTGTCATAATAATTTTATTTTGTGAAGATGTATTATCTGTCACTCAATCACAACCTGAGCTTGGAGACCCATATAGCGAGATTCTCCCAATAAAACAGGAAGATATTATTGGATTTTCTAGTTATAGGAGACTCCAAAAACATAATTATATCAATAATAATCCTCTTGTTTCATCTTATATAAATTACATAGGCAATTTATTGTCAAGGAATCTAATGGATGATAAGAGAACTTATAGTTTTTTTATTGTACAGTCTAATGATATTAATGCCTTTGCCCTGCCTGGTGGATTTATAGGAATTAATGTTGGTTTAATTAAATTAACTGAAAATGAAGCTCAACTAGCATCTGTTATGGCGCATGAAATAGCACATGTGAAGTTAAGACACACTGCTGAAATGATTGCTAATGCTAGTGTTAATAACATACCAATGTGGATAGGAATTTTTGCTGGTATTTTTTCTGGTAATGCTAAAGCGTCAATGGCTGCAATACAAGCAGGTATTGGTATGTCTGCACAACAAAATATAAATTTAATAAGATCTAATGAAGTAGAAGCTGATAATTTAGGATTAGAAATATTATCAAATGCAAATTTTAAAACTAATGAAATGGCAAAACTATTTAATTTGATGCAAAATTCAACAGGTGATATTCAGAGAAACTTATCTTATCTTTCGACACATCCCATGTATGAAAATAGAATTGCTAATATAAAATCTAGCGTTAAATACAAGGACTCTCAAATAAAAAATAGTACTAATGATTTTTTATATATAAAAAATATTATGGAGGTTTTAGCTATATCAGATATTAATAGAACTATTAAAAATATAAAACATAAAGATATTTTGTCTGCTCATAAATTAAGTCTATTGCATTTACGTAAGTCTGATTATAAAAAATCTTATAAAATACTGATGCCTTACTATAAAAAAAATTCAGATAACTTATATATCTCAATTTTGTATGCTAAAACATTAGCAGGGTTAAATGAGATTGACGAAAGTATTAACGTTTTGAATAAACTAAAAAATTTACACCCATTAAACAAAACTGTGCCATTGCTCTTATCTGAAGCTTTAATTGAAAATAATATAAAAATTGATTATGCAGAAAAATTATTAAAACCTCTTGAGGGTCATTATAGACTAAACCCAAATTATTATAGATTAATGTCTAAGCTATATTCAGAAAAAAATTCCATATTTAAAAGCAGTATTTATCTTTCAGAATATTATGTATTATTAGATAATATTGAGCTATCTATAGATGTTTTGTCTAATGCGATAAATTCAAATAAAACCTCTTCTTCTGAAAAAAGAAGATTAAAAGAGAAAAAAACAGCTTTAATATGTACCTATAAACGACCATTAGAGCCAATTTTTGGCAAAAAAACTTGTAATTAAAGTAGTTTTTTTATTATGTTATGAGTACTATAATTAAATAAATTTAATGCTTATGAAAAGTTATATAAACATAGTTTTTATTATATTAATTTTTACTATATCATCTGTACAAGCTGATGTTATAAAAGAGGGTAAAAGATTAGCTTTTGATAGAAAAAAAGGTAATTGTTTAGCTTGTCATCAAATTGAAAATGGTGAACTTGCGGGTAATAATGGTCCACCATTAATAGCTATGGAGGCAAGATTTCCTAACAAGGCAGATTTATTTGACCAGATTTGGGATCCAACAAAAAAGAATGCTAATTCTTTTATGCCTCCCTTTGGAAAACATGGTGTAATAACAAAAGAGGAAATAAACAAAATAATAGAGTATTTATATACTCTGTGAGGTAATTATGAATAGAAGAAAATTTCTAAAAAATTCTTTAATGACAGCAGTGGCTCTAACAACTTTCTCAGGGCTTTTGCTAAAACCAAAAAATGTTTTTGCTGCATGGCCTAAAGCATCTTTTGATATAACAGATTTAAATGAATCTATTAAAAGCGTATATGGCCATAATGATTTATCTGAGACTACTAAAGTTAAACTTAAAGCTCCAGATATTGCTGAAAATGGAGCTATTGTTCCAATAAATGTAAAAACATCATTAAAAAATGTTGAATCAATTATGATATTTGTGGAAAATAATCCTCAACCATTATCTAGTGGATATAACTTAAGATCTAAATCTCTTCCTGTAATTGGAACGAGAATTAAAATGGGTAAAACTTCTAAAATTATAGCAGCTGTTAAAAGTGAAGGAAAAATTTTTTCAGCCTCTAAAGAAGTAAAAGTAACAATTGGTGGGTGTGGAGGTTAAGAATTATGACTATTAAAATAAGAGCAAAAGAAAGGAATGGTTCAGTTACTGTCAAAACACTAATTAAACATCCCATGGAAACTGGACAAAGAGTTAATAAAAAAACTGGGGATAAAATTCCTGCACACTTTATACAAGAAGTTACAGCTAAAGCTAATGGAAATGAAATAATAGTTGTCTATTGGGGACCAGCTGTTTCTAAAAATCCATATCTAACATTTTCTTACAGTGGATCTAAAGGTGATACGCTTGAGTTATCATGGTTAGATAATAAAGGCACTAGAGATTCTAAGACAGCTGAGGTGAAATAGCTTACGTAATGACGGGAAGCATTAATAAAATTTTTTATATTTTGCTATTTGTAAGTTTAAATCTATCTGCAAGCCCAGAAGAAGATTTGATAAATTTTCAAAAGTATTTTAAAAATAAATTTCCAAATACTGAGTTTTCAGATTATAAGAATGGAGTATATTCTATAGATTCATCTTCTAGGGAGCAATGGGAATCTATTGAAGATTTTCCTCCATATGAAATTAATATTGAGCAAGGCGAAGAACTCTTTAGTACGCCATTTAAAAATGGAAATACATATGCTTCATGTTTTGAAAATGATGGTATTGGAATTAGACAAAATTATCCGTACTTTGATGAAGATGCAGACAAAATTATTACTTTAGAGCTTGCGATAAATAATTGTAGAAAAAAAAATGGAGAAAAACCTTTAAGTTATTATAAAGGAGGTCCAATGGCTGATATATCAGCTTATATGGCATATACATCTAGAGGAAAAATTATTGACATCAAAATTCCAAATTATAAAGCTGAGGAAGCTTATGAGGCTGGTAAAAAACTTTATTTTACCAAAGTAGGTCAACTTAATTTTTCGTGTGCAGATTGCCATGTTTACTATACAGGAACTAAATTAAGAGCTGATATAACTAGTCCGGCCATAGGTCATCCAACTCATTTTCCTGTTTACAGATCTAGAGCTGGTAGAATGGTTACTTTGCATGAAAGATTCGCAGGTTGCTTAAATAGAGTTAGAGCAAAGCCGTTTAAGGCTCAACAGGATGAATACAAAAACTTAGAATATTTTTTAACATATATGAGCAACGGACTAGAAATTAATGGTCCTGGGTCAAGAAAATAGGTACAATTAATATATGATTGATTTAAAAAATATTAAAAATATAACATTATTTTTTGGTTTATCAATTATGATTTCATCATGTGCAACTATAGATAATATGTTTTCAGATTTAGGTGATGGGGACTCAGAAGTTAAAGAATTAAATCTCAATAAGCGTTTACAAATTGCTATTCCTATGCCTGAAGAGTCAAGATATTTGGTTGATAAAACTCTTATTTTTGGAGAAGGTGAAAGATTTACTGGAGTACTCTACTTGTTGCACGATATACCTGCTGATGAAGTAGTATCATTCTATAGAATAAACATGAGGGATGATGGATGGTCTGAAATTGCTATTGTAAGAAGTGATTTTATATTACTAAATTTTGATAAGGAAGATAGATTTGCAACTATTAAAGTAAATAGGAACTTTCTTGATAGTTCTTCTTCAGAAATTACAATTGGACCAAAAACAGATACAACAATTAATAGAAGTCTTAATATAGATTCAGATAATTCAACTGAAAGCGAAGAGCCATTTACTATTCAGTAATAACTTCTAGCACAATATCCATAAGATCATCAAAATATATATCTCTAAAAAAATGATCAGCGCCATCAATTATGTGTAATTCAATATTTTTTCTAAATTTAATAACATCATTAACCCTTTCATAAGTATCCGGAGCAATAGTGTCTTCCGAAGCTGTTATAATATGTACTTTGCTCAAAGTGTTAACTAGATGTAAGGTTAAAGCACGATCATATATGTCTTCATGAGCCTGAAAGCCATGAGCATCAACAAAAATATAATAGTAATCTAAAAAGGAGTCACTATAAACGGTTGCATTTTCACAACCCAAAAAATTAATTGATAATTTCTTAGTTGGTTCATTTTTTAAATGGATAAGATTAATATTATATTTTTCTTTATAATCCATAATAGTGTCTTCCCAACCATCTGAAATGGGTGCTAGCAAAAATATTGAACTTATAGATGTTTTATTATTTTTATCCAATCTTTCGTAAAAGTTAATCATATCTAAACCACCTCTAGAGTGCCCAATGAGATATATCTTTTCATATTCCATTTTTTTCACATACTCATACCATAATTTAATCTCTTTTTGAGATTCAGACTGTTTATGAGTGTGTTCTATATCGCATGGGAGAAAATCATTATCTCTATTTTGTATTCCATAACTTAAATTAATAGTAAGAGAATCTATATTATTTTCTAATAACGAATCTCTTAAAGAGGTTATTATTTCTAAATTTTGATGACCACGAGTACCATGAAGAATCATAACTATTGACTTAGATTTTATTGCACCAGAAGAATAAAAACCATTTAGATCTTTTAATTTAACCTCGTCTGCAAAACCATATGTTGAAAATAATATAAGAAATGTTGCTAACAGATTCTTCATAATTATCATTATATATAGGGCGTACAGGATTCGAACCTGTGACAAATGGCTTAAAAGGCCACTGCTCTACCAACTGAGCTAACGCCCCATTATATTTTTTCAAGTCTCCTGAATCTATTCGGTATTAAATTTAAATCAGCTAATGAAGCTCTTAGACTATCAAAAAAAGAGCAATCTTCATAGACTGCTTGGTAATACTCTATTTTCATTGTTATTGCAGCGCCTAAAATTATAGAAGCTAAGGTTACAAATGATCCTAATGCAAGCGTTGATACTCCAGTAACTCCTTGTCCAATAGTACAGCCTAATGCTAATACTCCTCCAATTCCAATGAATACTGCTCCCATGATATGTCTAAAAAAATCTGATTTGGAAACAAACCATTCTATTCTAAAACTATTGGACATTATAGCATAAACAAAAGAACCTAAAATTACTGACAAAAGAGCAGTGACTCCAAATGTTAAATAGAAAATGTTTGCAGAATTATTAAAAAAGATAAGAGTTTCACCCATTGGGTTTATAAATGTAAAAGATTGAACTCCTACTCCTGGAAGAGGTGTATCCAAAAAATTATTTGTTTCAATCCAATCCTGACCTAATGCCCCACCAGTTAGATACCATGCTATAACAACCACAAAACCAACAGTGCTTCCTGCAAAAATATGATCAAAGTTTTTAAAACGACCTGATCGAAAAATAAATATGAGCATAGAAAATGAGATCAGTAATCCTATACTAAGTTTAAAATAATCGTGATTAGTGTAAGGAGTAATTGCAGATAATAAAGTTGGCAATGACTGATTGCTGATTCCTAAGGCAGCCAAGTCTGGGCTAATTGGTCTCATCCAGCTATGAAACGCAATTCCATAAAAATTTGTTCTAGTCATTAAGTATGCCATTAGACCAGCGATAATTAATACAAACAACGATTTAAGATTTCCTCCTCCTAATCTTATAAGAACCTTATTTCCACAACCACTTGTGTAAGTCATGCCAATGCCAAAAAGTATTCCACCAAAAATATATCTAGGCCAAAAAAATACTGAATTAGTATATGGTATTCTTGATTCTGCCACGCTCATAAGATTAAAGAATTCAAACATTGTGACACCAAAAATTGCCACAGACCCTGCTAGTAACCATGCTTTAAATCTGGATAGATCGCCAATATTTACCCAGTCTGAAACAGCTCCCATGGTGCAGAAATTTGTTTTATTAATTACAAAACCTAGAATAAATCCTAATAATGCAGTATATGACAATAATTGAAAAGAACTTGCTTCCATAAAACTCCTGTTTGCAATAAATTAAATCTATCTAATTATATTAGCAAATATTAATATTAACATTATTTTTTTACGTTTTTTTATAAATTGTATTGTCACTAAGCCCTGCGTCTAAAAACCCTTTTTTTCTAAATCTACATGAATCACATATACCACACGCCTCTCCTAAAGAAGAAGGGTTGTAACATGAAATAGTCTGTGAATAATCTACTCCGAGATTGATCCCTTTTGTTATAATTTCTGATTTTGTTAAATTTATAAGCGGCGTATGTATTTTAATTGTATTGCCCTCTATGCCGGTTTTTGTACCTAAATTTATTGTATTTTGAAAAGCCGTAATGAATTCTGGTCTACAATCAGGATAGCCAGAATAATCTATCGCATTAACACCGATAAAAATATTTGATATAGAATGTTTTTCTGCAAAAGATGCTGCAATAGATAAAAAGATTGTGTTTCTAGCTGGAACATATGTTACAGGTATCCCTGAAGTTTCACTAATTGGTACGTCAATCTCATTATCAGTGAGAGCTGATCCTCCTATTCTAGATAAGTCAATATCAAATATAATATGTTGTACATCTAGCATATTAGAAAGTATTTTCTTACTTGCTTCAATTTCAAAACTATGTCTTTGTTTATAATTTATTGTAAGTGCTGTAATCTTATATTTTTCTGCTTTAGCAATAGCTAAAGTAGTAGTTGAATCTAAGCCTCCTGAAAATAAAACCAGTGCTTCTAACTTATCTTCCACGTTCATCGCCCCAAATTATTTTATGTAATTGTACTTGAAGCCTTGCTGGTAGATTATCTAATAATATTTGATCAGCTAATTTTTTTAGACTCATTTCACCATAGCTGGGGCTAATTAAAATATTACAAATATTATGTAAATTATTATTAAATATATAGTCCTTTGTCCAATAATAATCTTCTAGATTACAAACAACAAACTTTACCTGATCCGTTTTTTTTAAATATTTATAATTATCTATAATATTTTTATCTGACTCATTAGAGTTAGGTGTTTTGATATCAAGAATTATAGTTATATTTTTTTTTACATCTTTGATAGATAAAGCATTACTTGTTTCTAAAGAAATTTCATATGAATCACTAATATAATCAAGAAATAATAAAGTATTTTTTTGTGATAAAGGTTCTCCACCCGTGATAGTTATATTGTTACAATTATATTTTTTGATTGATTTTATTATCTCATCAAAAGACATTTTTCTTCCTTCAGTAAATGCATATTCTGTATCACAATACGAACACCTTAAAGGACATCCAGTTAATCGTATAAAAACGGTAGGTATTCCAGTACTAAGACTCTCGCCTTGAATAGAATAAAAAATCTCATTTACTATTAATGATTTCATGGTTTAAATAGATTCAATCTTTTTATCGTTATCACGTATCGTGATGCTATGGCAAATTGCTACTCCTAATGCATCAGATGCATCTATTTCCAGTTTTCTCCTTATTTTAAGCATATTTTTAACTTTCTTTTGTAATTGCAACTTATCCGATGCTCCGCTATCGGTAACAATCATTTTTACCCTTCTTGGGCTATATTCAAAAATTTCTAATCCAAATCTGCTGCAAGCACATATCGCGGCCCCTCTAGCCTGCCCTAGTTTAATTGCAGTACCAGCATTAACACTAAAAAAAACAGATTCTATGGCAACATGATTAGGTTTAAAAGTATTTATAATTTTTTCAGTTTCCTCATTAATTGTAGCCAGTTTAGTTGTATATTTATTTTTTAAACCTGTCTTAATGATGGAGTGAAAAATATATTTAATTTTATTATTTGATAATTCTATAATCCCAAATCCGGTAATATTAGTTCCTGGATCTATTCCTAATATTATAGGCATTAAATTTAACCAAGATTAATGTTCATATATATATTTTGAACATCATCTATCTCCTCAATTTTACTAGAAAGATTTATAATTTTTATTTCATCATCTTTGTCAATATTTATAAGTGTGAGAGGGTCCATGATGATTTCTTCATCTTGAACTGTAAAATTATTTGAGATAAAATATTTTTTTATATTAAAAAGTTCATTGGGCTTTATAAATATAATACAATTATTTTCAAATATCTCAAAATCTAATAATTCAACATTTTCCATATGCATTAGTAAATCATCCTCTGTAATATTTACTAGTTTCATTACACCAACTTTTCTAAACAAGTGCGAGACAGATCCATTAGTCCCTAAACTACCACCATTTTTAGAAAGAACATTTCTAATTTCTGATACTGTTCTATTTTTATTATCAGTTAGACATTCCATAATAATTGCAATACCTTTAGGCCCATAACCTTCATATATAATTTCATCATAATTTTCACTATCCTGACCAGACGCCTTCTTAATTGCTCTTTCAAGAGTATCTTTTGGAACATTTACTGCATTTGCTTTTGCTATTGCAAGTCTTAGCCTTGAATTAGAGGAAATATCTCCCCCTCCTATCTTAGTGGCAACAGTAATTTCCCTAATTACTTTTGTAAATACTTTTCCTCTTTTATTATCTTGAGCTTTTTTTCTATGCTGTATGTTAGCCCATTTACTATGACCTGCCATTTATGATGCCTTGTTAACAAGTTGTTTGCTTCTAAAATTTATCATTCTTTGAATGGGTTTCTTAGCTTTTTGGATTATCTCGTTAGATAATAGAATTTCATTTCTTTTTGAATTTAAAATATTAAGGATTTTATCAGCTGTATTTAATTTCATCCATGGACATCTACCACAACTCTTGCAAGTTGCTCCTTCCCCCGCTGTTGGAGCTTCTAAAAATATTTTATCAGGGGAATATTTTTTCATTTGGTAGAAAATTCCTTTTTCTGTAGCAACAATAATATACTTTTTATCACTTATTTTTGATGCTTCAATTAATTTTGTAGTAGAACCAACGACGTTAGCCATTTTTATTATGCTTCTTGGGGATTCAGGATGCACTAAAACTTCAGAATCTGGATATTCTGATATTAATTTTTTAAGTTCAGTAGTTTTATACTCTTCATGAACAATACATGAACCATTCCACAACAACATATCTGCTCCAGTATGATCTATTATATAGTTGCCTAAATATTTATCTGGTCCCCAGATTAATTTTTTTCCAAGAGAAGTTAAATGCTCAACTAAAGGTATGGCCATGCTTGATGTAACTACCCAATCTGCAATTGATTTAACTTTTGCGCTAGTATTTGCATATACAACGACTTCCCTGTCTTTATTTGTTTTACAGAAATTTTGAAATTCTTCATAATCACAACCTTCGTCTAATGAACAAGTGGCCTCGTAATCTAAAACCAATATTCTTTTATTTGGGTTTAAAATTTTTGCTGTTTCACCCATAAATTTGACACCAGCTATAATTAAGGTAGTTTCTTTTTGTTCTGTTCCGTATCTAGCCATCTCCAAACTATCACTTACAAAGCCTCCAGTATCTTCTGCTAAGCGTTGTACGTTTTTATCTACATAATAGTGTGCAATAAGTTTTGCGTTATTCTTTTTTAACAATGTGTTAGTTTTTTTTAAATATTGAGAATATTTCATAATATTATTTAGGTTTTGTTATTGAAATAGATAATTCTTTAAGTTGATCGTTATCAACAGATGATGGTGCATTGGTCATTAGGCAAGAAGCTGATTGCGTCTTAGGAAAAGCAATGGTTTCACGTATAGTGTCTAATTGCAATAGAAGCATAGTTAATCTATCCAGTCCAAATGCAATTCCTCCATGTGGGGGGCAACCATGCGATAAAGCGTCAAGAAAAAAACCAAATTTTTCATTCATTTCATCTTTACTAATTTTTAATATTTCAAAAACCTTCATTTGTATATCTTTAGAATGTATTCTAATAGATCCTCCACCAATTTCATGCCCATTTAAGACTAAATCATATGCTTTGGACTCAATACTAAATATATCTACTAAATCTAAATCATTTTCATTCTTGGGAGCTGTAAAAGGATGATGAATAGATGTAGGATTACCTGTACTCAAATCTTTTTCAAATAAAGGATAATTTTGTATCCAAACAAAACGCCAGCCATCTGATAATAAATTTAATTTTACACCTAGATGTTTAATTAATGCTGCCATAGAGCTATTAACAGTATTCTTATTATCTGCAGAAAAGAAAACTATATCTCCTGTTTGTGCCTGCACTCTATTCAATATAGATGTGATTATTGAGTTATTTAAAAATTTCTTAATTGGTGAAATAATTCCTTTTTCAATATTTTTTATATCTTCACATTTTAAATAAGCTAAACCTTTAGCTCCAAATTGTTTTACCAAGTTTGTTAAGTCATCAATATCTTTTCTGGATAATTTATTACCATTAGGTATTTTGAGAGCTGTTATTCGAGATTCAGGATTATTGACATGTTCGGAAAAAACATTAAATGATGTGTCTTTTACAATATCTTTTATATCATGAATCATTAATGGATTTCTTAAATCTGGCTTATCACAGCCATATATTTTCATTGCATCAAGATATGAAATTTTTTCAAATTTAATGTCATCACTAATATTCATTATGTTTTTAAATATTTTTTTAAAAAGATTTTCAATTAATTTAATTATTTCGTTTTCATTTGTAAATGAAACTTCTACATCTAATTGTGTGAATTCAGGCTGTCTATCAGCTCTTAAATCTTCATCTCTAAAACATTTTGCGATTTGAAAGTATCTATCAATACCTCCAATCATTAATGTTTGTTTAAAAAGTTGTGGTGATTGTGGTAAAGCAAAAAATAATCCTTCATGTATTCTGCTTGGCACTAAATAATCTCTAGCTCCCTCTGGAGTTGCTTTCGTTAAAATTGGTGTTTCAATATTAACAAAATTCTCATCATGAAAATAATCTATAATAGATTTAATTAATTTTGATCTAAATCTAAGATTTTTTTGTAGCTCTTTACCTCTTAAATCTATATACCTATGTTGTAAACGTTGATCTTCATTAACGTTTGTATCATTAATCATAAACGGTGGTGTTTCAGATTTATTCAAAATTACTACATTAGAAATAATAATTTCAACAAATCCTGTTTTTATATCTTTATTTATCGCATCCGTAGATCTTGTTTTAACCTTACCTTTTATTTCAATAACAAATTCAGACCTTAAAGACTCTGCTATTTTAAAAATTTCTTTATTCTCTGGGTGAAAAACAAGCTGAACTATACCACTGTAATCTCTTAAATCTATAAAAATAATACCGCCATGATCCCTTCTTTTATTTACCCAACCAGAAAGACAAACATCTTTATTAAGATGTTGTTCTGAAATTTCATTACAATATATACGATTCATTTAATCACCTTGATATTTAAGAAGTTTGCTTACCAATATCCTTTTTTGATACTGTAGATTTGTTTTTATCATTTTTTTTCTTGAAATCAGTCTCGTACCATCCCGAGCCCTTTAATCGAAAACCTGATGGAGAGATTAATTTTGAAATTTTACCCCTTTCCCCACAACATAGACATACTTTAATATCTTTGTCAGAAATTTTCTGAAAATGCTCAAAAGTTTGATTACAATCACTACATTTGTATTCATAAATAGGCATAATATAACAATGCTATTATACAAAAAAAATGAAGTTTTATCTCCCATAAATTTAGTGTATAATCCTCACCTAAATATACTATGAAATCAATATATAAATTACTCTTAATACCATTAATAATAACTGTTTTCACGGATATAAGAGCGGATGATGATCATATTGGTAAATTAAAAGCTGAGACATGTTTGGGGTGTCATGCGATTCCAGGATACAATAATGTATATCCCACTTATAAAGTCCCAAAATTAGCTGGTCAACATGCAGAATATATTGTTTCTGCACTTAAAGCATATCAAAACAAAGACAGGGAACATCCAACAATGAGAGCTAATGCTATAGCTTTAACTGATCAGGATATAAATGATATTGCTAATTATTTTGAGTCTCTAAAATAAAATGAAAAAAATAATTTTAATAACTACAATAACTACTTTTTTAATCATGCCATTAAAAATATATTCTAGTGAGACAGATAGGTCTTATGATGCAGGGAAAGCTAAAGCAGAAGTTTGTGCTGCTTGTCATGGAGCAGATGGTCACTCACAAATTAAAATGTACCCAATTTTAGCTGGTCAACATAAAGATTATCTAAGTTATGCTCTTAAATCATATAAGGAAGGAATTCGCAATAATGCAATAATGAAGGGTTTTGCTGATGGGCTTTCAGATCAAGATATTAAAGATTTATCTTTGTATTTCTCAAAACAAAAAGGGCTAAAAGTTCTTCCATTAAAATAGTTTTTTATTTTCTATAAATTTATAAAGAGCAGGAATTAAATACAATGTTATTAAAGAAGATAATGCAATTCCTCCAAATACTACTATAGACATTGAATGCCTACTCTCTGCCCCAGCTCCACTACCTAAAACTAAAGGTATAGCGCCTAATAGCGTTGATATAGTTGTCATAAGAACAGGTCTTAATCTAATCAGTGATGATTCAAAAATTGCCTCATCCACTGACATGCCATCATTTCTTAATTGATTAGCAAATTCAACAACTAATATTCCATTTTTTGCTATAAGACCAATTAACATCAAAAAGCCTATTTGACTATATACGTTTAAGGATGTTCCTGTTAAAAATAAAGTATAAAGACCTGCGGTTAATGCGATAGGAACAGTTAACATTATTGTTAAAGGATTTTTAAAACTTTCAAATTGGGCTGCTAATACTAAATAGACAATTAATATAGCGAAAAGAATAGTAAGTTCTAGCTTATTTCCTGATTGATAGAACTCTTGAGATGATCCACTGTAAGATATTTTTGCATTAGAAGGCAATGTATTACCTGCAAGAGTATTAAGTTCATCTAAAGCATCTCCTAAAGGATAACCAGGCAACAAAGATGCTGAGAATATCGTCGATGGCATTCTATTGATACGTTTTAAACTTTCGCTAGAAGATGTTTCATCATAATAAATAAGATTAGACAAAGGTATTAGCGTTAATGATTTTGATGATTGTATAAAAATATTATCTAAATTATTAGGTGTAACTCTAAATGATTTTTCAGCTTGTATTATTACATTATATGTTAAGCCCTTGCTTGCGTATGTTGTAATTCTATTAGAGGCTAAAAGAGTTTCTATTGTATTTGAAATATCATCTGCCGATACTCCTAATTCATATGCTTTATCTCTATTGATTTTTAAATTTAATCTCGGATTAGTTAGTTTGTAATCTATGTTAGGGTTTCTTAATTTTAAATGAGTAGAGTTATTTAATAATAAATTACCCCATTCATTGATTTCATCATAATTATTTCCACTTATCACAATTTGTATACCTGGTTTAAAATTACTACCTCCTAAACTTGGAGGATTGATTGCTATTACTCTAGCTCCAGGAATAGACAAAAGTTTTGGAAAAATTTCACTAACAATATTTTTTTGATGTCTACGATCATCCCAGGAAGTTAAAGTTGCAAACAAATAAGCCGTATTTACAGCGCCTGGTTTTCCAGAAAATCCAGGTGCAACTACAGCAAATAAAGTTTTTATTTCTTCTATATCTTGATAAGGTTTTAACGTTGATTCAACTTTCTTTACAATATTATCGGTGTAATTTAAACTTGACCCCTCTGGGCTTTTAACAACAATAATAAAAACACCTCTATCTTCTATTGGCGCTAATTCTTTATGAGTAAATTGAAAAAGAATAATAGAAATAATAATTATTAATATACTAAAAACATAAATTTTCTTAGGATTTTTTTGTGATTGTAATAGTGATTTTTTATAAAATTCTCTAAATTGTGTAACAAGACGAGGCTCTTCTAAATTTGATGGCTTTAATAATCTCGAACATAACATTGGTGTTAATGTTAATGCTATAACGCTTGAAAAAATAACTGCAAATGATAATACAAGTCCAAATTCAATAAATAATCTTCCAGTTTTACCTTCCATAAAAGATAAAGGTAAAAATACACTAATTAATACAATTGTAGTTGCTATAACAACAAAAGTTATTTGTTTTGCTCCTAAAATAGATGCATCAAATGGTTTTTCTCCATTATCTATTCTTCTTTTTATATTCTCCAAAACGACTATTGAATCATCAACAATGAGGCCTATGGCTAATACAAGCGCTAAAAATGTTAAAACATTTAAAGAGTAATCTAATAGATAAATGATATAGAAAGTAGCAATTACAGATATTGGTATTGTAATAGCTGGTATAATT
>Ga0066836_10000715_pt1 | contig 16639 bp, 14 predicted proteins | sample ETNtaG_18_FD_71568 | JGI IMG/M metagenome (GOLD analysis project Ga0066836, IMG submission 71568) | Marine microbial and viral communities from oxygen minimum zone, Eastern Pacific Ocean - ETNP201302SV91 | ecosystem: Environmental > Aquatic > Marine > Oceanic | place: Pacific Ocean: Eastern... | reverse complement strand
GGACCTGGCATGATGCAGTTGACACGAACTTGAGGAGCATAGGCACGAGAAAATGATTGTGTTAATGAATGCAGTCCAGCTTTAGCCGCTCCGTAAGGGACTTCATGGGGGCTAGCCTGTGCTGCTGCAACTGAACTGACATTAATGATGGATCCGTTGCCATCCTTAACCATCTGATCACCAAATATAGCGGAAAGTCTGAAAGGGCCTCGAAGATTTACATTGATAACCTTATCAAAAAGTTCTTGTGAGACATCAGGTAAAGACTTGTAAAGGGGTGACATTCCAGCGTTATTGACTAAAACATCGCACTTCCCGAAATGGTCATAAACCGTTTCAAATAACGTATTGCATTGTTCCCATTGCCCGACATGGCACTCAATGGCAAGCGCCTCTGTCCCAATTGTTTCAGTTATGTGTGTAGCAAGTGCTTCACAATTCTCTTTCTTTCTACTGGCGATCACTACCGTCGCTCCGCATCGTGCGAAAGCAAGCGCTAGTTCTTTTCCGAGTCCTCTGCTCCCACCGGTAACGGTTATTACCTTTCCTTCAAGGTTTGTGAACATTTTTTCTGGATGCACCTTTGCTCCTAATTAGTATTTAGTTGAGCACCAAGCCGTAGTGGAGAGACATTCAGTGGGTGCAGCACCCCTGGTTCGGATTCACAAACAGCGGGAATAGCGTTGACTATTCGATTCGCCGCTGTTCCGTTACCTCCACCGGCCGCTCCTCTTTCGCCATGCTCTTCCCCATGAACAGTTACTTGTAATGTGGGCTTTCCAGTAATCTGAACTTGATGTGATCCTTGTCCGGTCGGGGGATACGGCCAGTCAGGGGCACAGTCATCATCAATGCGGGTGACGTGTTCCATGACTAGCATTTTTTTACCATTCACGATTCCTTGGATTTCGAAGCGAAGCGCTCCAATCGTTCCTTCCTCAAATTCTCCCATTCCATCAACATGAATGGTTTTCTCGAGTGGTCGTTTTTCAACCTCTGTCCGAATTTCATCAAGTTCTACTCCTAGACCATCTGCAAGGATCCGTATTTCCGGTCCCCATACCATCTGCAAGGAGAAATCCAAGACCATGGGTGGGGTCTGATCCATTGACATACCAAAGCCAACAAGGTTACGAACTGCATCGGGCTGGTCGTACAAAGCGTAATTCATGAGTTCCTGTGATCTGATTTCAGTGATATCAGCGCTGACACCGCTTAAAAGAAGTGGAAGAATGTCACAGGTCCAACCCGGATCTATCCCTGAGGCAAAAATAGATGCCTTCCCAGCTTCGCATGCCTCTGAGAAACGGTCGGCGAGGTCTTTGGGCATCGACGGTGGATGGTACATCGGATAGAAGCTAGTAGTGACAACATTGATTCCCTGTCTAAGCAGAGATTCAACTTCATCAAGAGATTCCATCGGTCGAAAGTCAGCATTGACGGTATAGACAACAGCGTCAATATCATCGGTTAATGCTTCTTGTTGGTTATCTGTCGCCGCAACACCCAATGGAGAAATCCCTGCAAGCTCACCAGCATCCACACCGACTTTGTCAGGGTTGCTGACAATCACGCCTGCAAGTTTTAGGTCTTGGTTTGCCGCCACTGATCTGATCGCTGGACGCCCAACATTGCCTGTACCCCATACAACTACTTTCTTTCCCATGGTTGCCCTTTCATAATTTTCCCCCTTCACGTTATGTGAGAATACGCTGATGAGCGAACTAGAAACAAAGTCTTCTATTCGTATTACCGCAATGTTTTGATTACTGTTATTGGAAGAAAGATATGAACTTCTTGTTGAAGACAAGAATGACAGTGAGGAAAGTGAAGAAAATGCAAGGACTTATTCTTGAAGGAACGACAGAAGACAGTATTCGTCTATCTAATGATATTGAACTCGTCGGAGACTTGGCACCCCGCCAGGTTCGGGTGGAAATACATGCCGCTGGGGTATGTGGTTCAGATCTGAGTTGCGTGCATGGCAAGTATTACATGCCTACTCCACTTATCCCCGGTCATGAGGCAGCGGGGAAAGTAGTTGAAGTTGGATCAGCTGTTACGTATTGCCAAACAGGGGATCACGTGATCTTGTCAACATTCGGGAACTGCGGCCATTGCCCAGAATGTGAAGATGGTCATCCCGGTAATTGCAGGAACGGAGGGATGGGAGGATTAACCCAACCCTACCGAGAAGGAGACCAGCCGTTATATAACTTCGCCAATATTGGAGCTTTTGTTCAGGAAACAATCGTAAATGAGAACCAGTGCATACCTATTCCTAAAGAACTCCCTTTAGCTTCCGCTTCTCTTATTGGGTGTGGTGTGATTACAGGAACTGGAGCGGTATTTAATCGTGCCAACGTGCAACTTGGTGACACTGTGGTCGTTATCGGCGCAGGTGGAGTCGGGTTAAATGTTATTCAAGCCGCGCATCTCGTAGGAGCAAGCCAAATTGTTGCAATTGATCGTGTCCCAGAGAAAGAACGGCTCGCTAGGGATTTTGGGGCAACAGATTTTATTGTTTCTGATAGTGATGAGTTTGATGCAGTTGCCGCTGTAAAAGAAGTTCTTCCTCTGGGAGCACATCATTCATTTGAAGTAGTTGGTCATACTGGTCTCCTTACCGATGCGATTAATATGACACGGGCGGGCGGCAACATCTGCGCCGTGGGTGTTCCGGATTTAACTGCTACGGTGACCTACGGATTCCAAAGCCTTCATCAGAATAAACAATTGATGGGGATTCGCGCTGGTGGAGCGAAACCGAGGAAAGATTTTCCTATGCTTGCCGATCTTTATCTGCGAGGAAAATTGAAACTTGATGAAATGATCTCAAATACGGCAGGGTTAGATGGGATACAAGGTGCGTTTGATGCGATGAAAACCGGTGTTGAAGCAAGAACTGTTCTTCTCCCCCATAGTTAATTTCTAATAATAGAAAAGGTAAGATTTTACGTATGTTTGACTATCTCATTAAAGGCGGAATCATCGTAGATGGAACCGGTAGGGATGCCTTCCCTGGAAATATTGCCATTGAGGGAAACCGCATAGTCGCGATAGGTGAAATAGAAGGCGAAGCACAGGAAGTCATTGATGCAACAGGTTTGATTGTTTCCCCCGGTTTCGTAGACCCTCATACACATTACGATGCGCAACTTTTCTGGGACCCTCGAGCTACTCCATCCAATCTCCATGGTGTTACGAGTGCGGTGATGGGCAACTGTGGGTTTACATTAGCGCCTGTTAACACTGAAGAGGACGCTGATTATCTTCGCCGCATGATGGTCAAGGTGGAAGGAATGCCCCTTGAAGCCTTAGAGACAGGGGTGAGTTGGGATTGGAATAGTTATGGAGAGTATCTTTCCAAGTTGGAAGGAAACATTGGGTTAAATATCGCGACAATGGTCGGGCATTGCGCTCTTCGTTTAGCTGTAATGGGACCTGATGCTACGAAAGAAATTGCTTCTCCCGAACAAATAGATGAAATGAAAAATCTGCTCGCACAATGCATTGAAGAAGGCGGGTTAGGGTTCTCAACAACACGGGCTTTTACCCATAAAGATGGAAATGGTGACCCTGTTCCTTCACGGATTGCATCTGAAGAAGAACTATTAGCTCTATGCGAAGTTGTGTCCGAGTATGAGGGGACAACATTGGAATGGGCCAGTGATGGATGCCTCAATGGATTTACCGAAGATGAAGTGGACCTTATGGCAAATATGTCTCTTCGTGGTCGCCGCCCTTTGAACTGGAATGTCCTAACCGTTGACTCTGCTCGACCTGATGATTACAAAAATCAGTTGAAAGCACTTGAAACATGTACTGATAAGGGGGCACGAGTTGTTGCCCTAACTATGCCTGTGCTTGTTGGGATGAATATGAGCTTTCTTACCTATTGCGGGTTGAATATGATGCCAGATTGGGGTCCTATTCTTGGTCTCCCAGTTGAAGAAAGAATAGAGAAGTTACGTGACCCCGAAACGCGTCGCTTTATGGAAGAACGAGCGGCTTCCCCAGATGCGGGAGTTTTCAGTAGGTTAACGGGTTGGGGGCGTTACATTATTGGAGATACGTACTCAGACGCGAATGAAGGATTAAAAGGAAGGGCTATTGGAGAAATAGCAAGGGAGCGCGGTGTCCGTGATTTCTATTGTTTATTAGATATTGTTCTTGCAGATAATCTCCAAACAGTGCTCTGGCCAGGACCCACTGATGATGATCCAGCTAGCTGGCATATGCGCACGGAAGCTTGGAAACATCCTGATGTCATGATTGGCGGTTCCGACGCTGGCGCTCATTTGGATCGAATGTCTGGAGCCCCTTACACAACAAGTTGGTTACATGATTCTCTGCATGGAAAATCGTTAACAACACTTGAGGAAACAATTCATCACATCACGCAAGTTCCTGCTGAGCTCTTTGGATTACGTGAGCGTGGGATCCTGCGCGAAGGATGGTTTGCAGACATCGTTGTTTTTGATCCAGAAACAATTAACGCCGGAGAAGTTATTCTTTTAAATGACCTTCCAGGCGGGGAAGGGAGACTCTACGCCGATGTGCAGGGAATGCGCAGAGTTTTCGTAAACGGTGTTACCACTGTGATAGATAATGAACCAACAGATAATCTTCCTGGAACTCTCCTAAAAAGTGGGCACGATACCTACACGGTGAAGATACCAGCTGACGCGTAACACATTGATTCTGTAAAACTGATTTCTTTGCTTTCAATGTTTTGTAAGGTTTCGAGGGATTCTGCATGAGCGCACGTAAACTTCTTACTTACAATGTGCAGCTTCAACTTTGTACGTTGTGAACGAAAGCCCTCGCCGTACCACTTCGTGCGAGGGTTTTCACTTTTCTAAATCTTCTCTTTAAAAGATTTTCTAAATTGACTCCGCAGCGTTACACAGTAGGTTCAAGTTAATACTTGGGGGCTAAAATGCGGTTTGAAGGTAAAAATGTCATAGTAACGGGAGCGAACGGTGGTTTCGGTCGTGCTGCAGCTCTTCGATTCAGTAGTGAAGGCGCGAATGTCGCTTGCGTGGATCTATCAAAAGATGACCTATCTGATTTAATAAACGAAATTTCAGCGAGTGGAGGTAAGGCAATCCCGATCGCAGCTGATGTCACCCAAAATTCTCAGGTAGAGGCCTACGTCAATGAGACAGTTTCGGAATTCGGTGGCATCGACGTGCTTTTCAACAATGCTGGAATTGAGGGCATAATTTCGCCGCTTGAGAATTACGACGAAGAGATGTTCGACAAAGTAATCGAAGTTAACGTAAAGGGCGTATGGCTAGGTATGCGTCATAGTGCTGATGCTATGCGTCAAACAGGTGGCGGTGTGATCATCAACACTGCTTCGGGAGCAGGCCTGATGGCAACTCCAACCATGGTTGCATATGGAGCAAGTAAACATGCTGTTATCGGTATGACCAAAACAGCGTCCATTGAACTCGCTCCTGCGGGAATACGGGTAAATGCTGTCTGCCCAGGAGTTATAAATACGCGCATGATGCGATCAATTGAAGAACAAACAATTCCAGATAATCCTGAAGAGTACGTTAAAGCTGTGAGCGAGCGAACCCCGTTGGGCCGATATGGTGAACCAGAAGAAATTGCTGGTCTTGTAGCATTTCTAGCTTCTGACGAAGCTGCGTACATAACAGGGGCTTCTTATGTCATTGACGGCGGGCTCGTAAACGCCTAATACTGCTATAAAAGGGAATGGCTTCACACAAAAACACCGTTATTCTTTTGGATGGAGAATGTGCTTTATGTAACCAGTTCGCTAGCTTCATCTACCCACGTTTGCATGCAGATAGCAGTCTTCAATTCTTTGGCATTGCCAGTGAAACTGGGGCAGAACTCATTTCTCACTTGCCGGAAGACTTACAAAAAGTTGACAGTATGTATCTTCTAGTCAATGGCGTCCCATATGTTCGATCAGTTGCAATCATTAAGTGCCTGCAATTGATGAAGCTGCCATACCGGATACTTGGGTCAGTTATTTATTTGATCCCCAAACGGATCAGAAATGGTTTATATGATTTCGTAGCAAGCAAAAGGAAATCCATTTTCGGCACGACTGATACATGCATCTTTATTGACTTTAATGAAACTGGTGAGAGCATAACATAATGAAGAAATTCTTTAGAGAGAAAAATATCACAAGGTTTGATATTGAGGCTTGTGCAATTGGTGCTGCTTTTCTATGGGTGGGAATATACCACTTTTTAAATCAGGGATTTTTCGAAGCAATTGTTCCAACTTGGTTTCCATATCCAACATTCGCGAACTTAACGTCTGGCGGTGCAGAAATTATTTTGGGTCTTGGACTAATGACCAAACGCTACCGACATTATTCTGCATGGGCATTATTGCTTCTTTTAGTTATCGTCTATCCGGCTAACATCGACATGTTTATCAATGATGTAGATACGCAGAAAAATGCTGCCGGGATTGTGGAAAGGGTTGTTGATGCTGATGGCGTACGTTTACGGAACTTTATCCGTCTTCCTTTTCAATTTGTTTTTGCTTGGCTTGTATGGCGTCACACAAAAACCCGACCCATGCAAAGGAATTAGTTTTCAACAAGGTTCTACCTGTGCAAGAAACGTGCACGATATTACGTCATGTCCTTCATCGGTAAGTGTGACTTGAATAGATCCTCGTTCCGGAGACCCGATCCAAGCCGCTGACGTCGTTAAAGGGCCTGATCTCCCTCCGATGAGGTATCGAACATCAATTCCAGTAACAAAACAAGGTGACCCGAGGTGTGATTCAGCAAAAACTTGAGCGCTTACTTCTCCAATGAGTGTCATAATTGCCCCCTGAACGAACCCTCCTGGTCTTCGAACAGCTTCTTGAGGAATCATTGACACACGACCAGTAGCAGCATCTTCAATAGTTATTCCTGCTAGTTCCTCCACTGTCTGTTCTAAGGGTGGAACTTGCATGTGGCCCATTCGGTCACGAACTTTTCCTACATCCGGTTTAACTTCACCCTCCCTAAGTGGAGTGCGAATAAAAGTAATTTGCGCATGACCGACGTGAATGCCTTTTTCATCTACGTATTCAAGTTTTTCAACGAGGAGTTTCTTCCCGTGTCGTAGGATCGTACTTTTCGCTTCGATACGTTTTGAAGGAACCAACTGTCCTCTTCGAAAAGAAAAATCGGTAGTGAAAGTCCAGTCTTCTATGAATGATTCCAAGCGCATGCCGACTACAGTGTCAGCGAGCAACATCAGTGGAGCGATTCGTATTATTCCATTTGAACAAAGATAATCATTAACCTGAACCTGTCCTTTTGATGGGTCTACAAGGTCTGGTCTGGCTCCCATTCGTGCCATAACGCTCAGAAAATCAGTTGGGAATTCCGTTTCATCCATGAAGAGGTCCAGCCTTACTTAATTAGACTTTTCTCTCTCATAGGGTGGTGGGTCAACTTTCGGTCCTGGAGTCCAACTAACAGGAAGGTGTTTAATCCCGCCAATGAAATTTGATCGCAATCGTTCCGGTTCGCCTTCCAATGCCATATCAGGCATACGCAACGCTATTTCTTTAAAGATTAATCGAAGTTCAGCACGGGCGAGATTAGCTCCAAGGCAATAATGCGCTCCGCCTCCGCCAAATGCTATGTGGTCATTTGGTGTGCGGGTAATGTCAAACGTAAATGGATCAGTAAATACGTCTTCATCGCGATTAGCAGAGATATACCACATAACAACTCTGCTTCCTTTCTCAATTTCTTGTCCAAGCAGTTCCGTTGGTTCTGTCGTTGTCCTCCGGAAATGCAGTACGGGACTTGCCCATCGGATAATTTCATCTACTGCAGTATCTAAATGCTTTTCAACATCTGATTTTAACAACGTGAACTGGTCAGGGTTAGTCAAAAGAGCGTGCATCCCATGGGCTGTTGCGTTTCTTGTTGTTTCATTCCCTGCCACTGACAGCAATAACATAAAAACATCAATTTCAAGTTCCGTTAACCGATCGCCATTTATTTCAGCATTCACGAGTTTTGTAATGATGTCATCTTGTGGGTCAATTCCTCGATCAGCGGCGAGTTCATGGGCGTAGGCGTATAACTCCACTGCTGCTTCGCCTGGGTCTCCTTCATATTCTGGATCATCAACTCCAATTAGGTCATTTGACCATTTGAAAAGTAAGTGGCGATCTTTTTGTGGAACTCCCATGATTTCAGCTATTGCTTGTAGGGGGAGTTCAGCTGCAATGTCCTCAACGAAATCTGCTTCTCCTTTTTCAATGATATTGTCCACAATTAACGTCGCTCTATGAGCAAGGAATTGTTCTAGCAAGCGAATCATTCGTGGTGTAAATCCCTTACTAACCAATCTTCGGTATCTTGTGTGTTTGGGTGGGTCCGTATACAGCATGTTGAGTCCACGTTGGTCAACAAATCCGCCGTCTTCAACTCGTTCTCCTGGGTTTTGGATGCTGATTCCACCAATTTCACTTGAGTAGAGTTCATTGTCACGATTAACCATTTGTACGTCAGCATGTCGTACAACGTTCCAGAAGCCACCACCTGCAGGATCCTCGTGCCAGTAGAGCGGCGCTTCCTCACGAAGAGTTTTGAGCATTGCATGATGTTCCATCCGAATAAATCGATCAGCATCAAGTAGATCAATATCTTCGAGGCTCATTTATCTCCTTCTTCAGATCAATAGTAAATCAGAATTGTCGAAAATTCTATTCAGGTTTCAGTTTGATGTGAACAGAATTTTATTTTCGTTTAGTCGGGACTAAAGTCTTACTATATGTTAATTAATGAATCCCATTAATTTCATACTTGGAGGAAAGTATATGTCTAGCAACCTTAATCTCTCAAATGATCCATACATTATTGTTTCTTCTGATTCCCATGCTGGACTCCAATGCGAGGAATACCGCCCGTATTTGGAATCATCCGTACATGCTGAATTTGATGATTATGTCGCAGAACGACATGAGCACAGACGACTAACAGAAGAAATTAACGGAGAATACGTCGCTGAATGGGAAGGACAAAATGCTGAAGGGCTTCGAGGAGCCTACGACCCTGAAATAAGAGATAAGACACTAGACGCCGATGGGATATCTGGGGAAATTATTTTTGCTGACGGAGATGCTGTTACCGGAATGGAATCCCCTCCATTTGGTGCAGGTCTAGCTGCTGGACAAATAACTGATCCTCGTCTTGCATTCGCTGGAGCGAGAGCCCACAACCGATGGCTTGAAGAATTTTGTGCTACAAGTCCTGCTCGAAGAGCTGGAGTTGCTTTACTTCCGATAACCCATGACGTTGATGAGGCAGTCAAAGAAGTTGAAAGTTTAGCTGGAAAGCCAGGCATAAAGGGAGTGATGATACCGACTCTTTGGCACGGCGCTCCCCCTTATGGAACAGATCACTATGATAAATTTTGGGCAGCATGTGCTGACACTGGTTTGGTAATTCATACACACTCAGGAGAAGCAGACTTCCCAAGTTATGGGGAAAATATTGCCATGTACATTTCCGAGGTCGCTTTCTGGACACATAGAGCGCTATGGCAATTACTGTTCAGCGGAAAATTCGATAAATTCCCTGGCCTTAAATATTGTGTCGTTGAATGCGGTAGTTGGTGGGTCGGTGACCTTCTATGGAAAGCTGACGTAAATTTCGGTGCGAGTTGGAAAATCAAAAAGATGAGCAGCCGCATGAAAGGATTATTAACAAAACTTCCTTCACAATACTTTGGAGAGAGTGTCTTTATTGGCGCATCAACGATGAGCCGATACGAAATACGTGAACGCCATAGAAACGGTATCGAAGCATTGATGTGGGGAACCGACTACCCCCACCCTGAAGGGTCATGGCCAAATACGGTTCATCGTTTAGAAAATGATTTCCAGGATGTATCCATTGAAGATACTCGTCGACTGCTTGGGCTTAATGCCATTGAATGTTACGACTTGGATGTTAGCGGGTTGACAGAGGTAGCTAATCGTGTTGGGCCTACCCCAGAAAAACTCAATCAAGACCCTAACTTACGTACAAGCGAAACAGCGAAAAGAGAAGGACGATGGTGGTTTGACGAATACGGCATCGAATGGAGTGGAACCGAAAGTGGTCTACGAACCTAGAAAAGAAATCTCATAATAAGAAATAAAGGACACAGCTATGACTATTGAACTTCCCGAATCAGATCATCACATTGTGATTTCAGCTGACAGCCATTGTGGAGCAGACCTTCGCGGGTATAAGCCTTACCTTGAAAAAAAATATCATGATGATTTTGAAGAATGGGCTTCCGCAAGTGAAGAAGCTGCAATAAAACAAGAAGAGTTATTTGCTGGTCGTGGACGTTCAACGCGAAATGTAGGCGTTGACGGAGATCCCGTGCTTGATGCGAATAAAAATTTTTCATCTGAAAGAAGGCTTAAAGATCAACAAGAAGATGGTGTGGTTGGCTTTGTTCTTTTCCCGAATACACAACCACCATTTGCTCCCCAAGCAGCAACACAATTTGAAGCTCCTCCCTATAGCGATAACTTCGACCATCGATGGGCGGGGTTACGTGCACATAACCGTTGGCTAAAAGATTTCGTTGATCAAGCCCCCATTCAGCGTGCAGGTATCGCCCAAATCTTTCTTGGTGACGTTGAAGGTTCTGTAAAGGAAATCGAATGGGCTGCAGAGAATGGTTTACGCGGAGGAATACTTGTCCCCGGAGCCCCACCGGATTCACCATTTGAGCCACTTTATTCCGCCTCATATGAGCCAATTTGGGCTGCTGCTGCTGCCAACAATATGACACTCAACCACCATGCAGGGGGGGCAACGCCAAATTTCGGAAATCATTTTCCCTCTTCGTTAGCTGTTTTTATGCTTGAAGTGTCTTGGTGGTCTCAACGTGCTTTATGGCACCTTATTTTTTCAGGAGTTTTCGAAAGATACCCTGACCTACGTTGGATAAACACTGAAACCGGAACTGCATGGGTTCCGGAAACATTAGAACGATTGGATTCCTTCTATCACCGCATGAAATATTCTAAATACGGTTCGGAATCAATATTTGGAGGAATGGCAGTCGAACACCTTAGTTTAAAGCCAAGCGAATACTGGTTGAGACAGTGCCATGTCGGTGCGAGTTTTCTTCGCCCAACTGAAGCTCCATTATGTCCCGAGATTGGAGTAGATAATATCCTTTGGGGCTCTGATTATCCTCACATTGAAGGTTCTCACCCTCATACAAAAGAACATCTTCGTTTGACATTCTCTGAACTAAGTGTCGGGCATATAACAAAACTCTTAACTACAAACTCAGCAAGAGTGTACGGGTTTGATCTTGAAGCATTAAAGCCTTTAGCCGAAAAATACTGTCCAACGAAAGAAGAGGTTTCCTCACCTATTTCATATGCGGAAATTCCGGAAACAGCGAAAGGTTGTCCAGGGATGAACCCGCTTAACCAAGTACAGGAAGTAGTTTAATGGCTGAAAATATTTCAATTGATGGAGCAGTTGCTGTTGTCACAGGCGGGGCAAGTGGTATTGGAAAAGGAATCGTAAAAGCACTTCTTAACAATGGGGCAACGGTAATAATCGCTGATATTGAAGAAGCGCCGATTAATGAGACTATTGAAGAATTCTCTGACCTTGGAACTGTTGATGGGCATGTTACAGATGTAGCAAATGAAGAATCTGTTGAAGCTTTATCTAATTATGTTTTTGATACTTACGGTAAGTGCAACATTCTCTTTAATAACGCTGGAGTAGGTTCAGGGGGAGGCGGGAAAGCTTGGCAAAACGAGCCAAATGACTGGAAGTGGTGCTTTAGCGTTAACGTTTTTGGTCCTGCCCATGGTGTCATTTCATTCGTTCCGAAAATGATCGCTTCAGGAGAACCCGGTCACGTTATTAATACCTCTTCTGGTGATGGCGGATTCGCTCCTGTTCCTATGGCATCAGTTTATGCTTCGAGTAAAGCTGCTGTTAGCTGTTTCACCGAAGCTCTGAACCATCAATTACTTGATGAAACTGAAAACATGGGAGCTTCAGTGTTCTACCCGTCTGGTGGACTAATGAATACCGGATTATTCACCTCACAAAGGAACCGGCCTAAAGAACTTGAACGCGTCCGCGGAGGGACAGGAAGAAAGTCCATGAGTTTCGAAGAGTTGAAAGGTTTACTGGAAAAAGCTGGGCGTGATGTGAAAGTAGCTGACCTAGATGAATTGGGTGAATTCGTAGTTCATGCAGTTCACGAAAGGCGATATATCATCGGTCGGGATTTAGAAGACACCGTCGATTTACTTCACCGCAGGGCTGATGCTATTTCTGGCTTTTTATGCCCACCCCATCACGATATGGGTATCTAAATTTCATTCAGAGACAGGTTCAAACGGTACTGATTCTTCCAAAGTTTCCTGATCTAACGTTTTTCGGTATTGGCTAAATATTTTAATCGGCCAGTATTTTGCCCCAATTAACCATCCCCCATATCCAAGAATGGCGCCGACAATAATATCTAGCCAAAAATGGTTTGCGGTAATAACAACAACGATGGTGGTCAAGATCGGGTGTAGGAGGATCAGCCATCGTGCTGGTGATTTTAAAATTTTGACAGCAGCGATGGCGATAAGGAGAGCCCAACCAACATGGAGTGATGGCATTGCTGCAAGTTCATTTGCGGCTTTTGCGATGCCTAACGCATACGGGTCAGGTCCAAAAACTTTTGCTGTATCAATAAAACCATATGATCCAAGCAATCTTGGAGGCATCAATGGAAAGGCCAAATGTATGATCAGGCCAGTAAATGTTGCAATGCATAACGATGCACGAACCTGTGGCATCCATTCAACTTTTTTGAACATCACCCACAATAAGAAAAGAATCATTGATGGAAAATGCATGAGAAAATAAAAACAGTTCGCGATCTTAATAAGAATTTCAGAATCAATGACATATTCTTGAAAATCAGCTTCGCTCGGGAAACCAAGCCAATCTTGGAATTTAACTAAATTTACTGCATTCTCATATGCAATTTTGGTGGAATCAGCAGTGACTCTTCGAACCGTTGAATATCCAAACCATATCAAACCAAATGCAAGAAAATTCAAAACCACGGTTGTTGTCCGACTCTGTTTATGAATCCATTCGATGACTTTATTTATCTTTGGCGTAAGCGCTTGGATTGCCTGTCCCATTCAATCCCCCTTTCTATTATTCCATACTAAATACAGTCTTGAAAAAAATGTTCACTTGCATACAAAAGAAATAGGATGAGAAAGATGTCAAGTGGATGATGTTAGATGGGAAGATTAGTCTCTCTTTAAGGAATTTATATGAGCTTCACACCTTCTATTTCAAAAATCACTGAAAATGATGAACAGTTACAGAACCTACTTTTAGATCCAGGAATTGAACTGCCTCCTTTGCTCCCTTCATTGGCTTTCGCTCTTAATGACTTATCTATTCTTCCTACAAATTTTTCCCTAGACCCTGCAAAGATGCTTGAAGAACAAGGGGGTTTGACTAATGAAGAACAAGAAGAAATTCGGCGTATCGCTTTCACTGCGTTGCAACGTCTACGCGATCAAAGCTCCAAGGAGATAATTGTTGATAATGAAGACCTAAGACAAATAATGTCTTGGGCATGTGGAACGCAATTAAATGGGTCCTATTTACAAATGTTGAAAGAGGAACTTTCTCCAGAAAACGTGGACCTTCGCTCTCCTAATTGGGATAAGGATGAAATTGCTTCGGAGAGAGATTTTACGGTAGCGATTATTGGAGCAGGAATGTCGGGAATTCTCGCTGCGTATAGATTGAAGCAAGCTGGCGTAAATTTCGTACTGTTTGAAAAAAATGATGGCATCGGGGGAACATGGTTAGAGAACACGTATCCGGGTTGCAGAGTTGATGTATCAAATCATGTTTATTGTTATTCATTCATGCAAAAACATGATTGGCCTCACTTCCACTCCACACAGAATGTCTTATTGAAATATTTCAATGATTGCGCTGATATTTTCGGTATTCGTGACAACATCCGATTTGGAACCGAAGTCTCATCTGCTGTTTGGGATGAAACCACGCAATCTTGGGATTTAGAAATTTTCTCAACAACGGGAGAGGAAACGGTTTCTTGCCAAAGTGTAATCAGTGCTGTTGGCCAACTAAACCAGCCCTCTTATCCTGATATTCCAGGCAGGGATTTATTTGGGGGAACTTCATGGCATTCTGCTCGGTGGGATCATGATTATGATCTTTCAGGAAAGAATGTAGCGGTTATTGGAACAGGATGTAGCGGTATTCAGTTCATTCCGCGTGTAGCTGAAATCGCAAATCACACTACTATTTTTCAAAGGACACCTAATTGGCTAATGCCAAGACCTCAGTATCAGAAAGAACTTCCGGAAAGCCTTCTCTGGTGTTTCAACCATATTCCGTATTATCACAACTGGTTCCGTTTGCATCTTTTTTGGAGAAGTCATGAAGGATTGCTCCCCCGGCTTGAACTTGACCCAGATTGGGAAGATCCAGGTGATAATTCTATAAGTTCTGCCAATCACGAACTCGGCGCACTTCTCCGTCTTTATCTTCAGAGCGAATTCTCCGATAGGCCCGATTTGTTGGAAAAGGTTGTACCTGATTACACAATGGGGGCAAAACGTTTCGTCATAGATGACGGCCTGTGGTCAGAGACACTCCACCGGGACGACGTCATATTATGCACAGAAAGAATTCTGTCCATGTCAGAAAACGGAATCACAACCGATACTGACGAAAAGCATAAGTTTGATGCCATAATTTACGGAACTGGTTTCAAAGCATCTGAATTTTTAACTCCTATGAAAATAGTAGGGAAAGATGGCATTGATCTACACGACAAATGGAATGGAGATGCTCGCGCATACTTGGGAATAGTAACTCCAGGGTTCCCTAACTTTTATTTTCTGTACGGACCCAATACAAATATCGTGATCAATGGAAGCATTATTTATTTTTCAGAATGTGAAGTGCATTACATAACTCGTTGCATAAAACATTTATTAGAAAATAATCTCACTTCCATGGATGTGAAACAGGAAATCCACGATTCATACAACAAACGTATTGACGAAGGGAATCATCGGATGGCATGGGGTTTATCAGATGTGAATAGCTGGTATAAAAATGCTAGTGGTCGTACTGCTCAAAATTGGCCGTTTTCTTTACTTGAATATTGGGAACAAACCCGTGAAGTAGACCTTTCTGACTATGAGATAGGCTGATTTTTTTCAGTTTTCATGTTGAAGGTTTCTTGATCTAAACTCTAATAATTATGAGTTCAGATAGTGATCCTATTTTCCTAGACGTTGAAGATTCCGGAGTAGGTCCAACGATTATTTTCACACACGGCTGGGCAGATAATAGAAATGCTTGGGATGGAGTAATCCAATCTCTTGGCTCAAAGGTTCGAAGTGTTTCGTGGAGTATTCGAGGCCATGGGAGTTCAGAAGCTCCTCCTCCAGGCCAATACACTCGTGATCACACGCTAGGAGACCTCAAAACAATTATTCCCGACACACCTGACAAACTCGTATTGGCCGGGCATTCTCTCGGTGGCTACCTTTCTCTCGCCTATTGTCTGAAATACCCTGATGAGGTTCAAGGCTTGATTCTTATAGCGGCAGGCCCTGGTTTTCGAAAAGAAGAAACTCGTGAGCAGTGGAATTTATCTGTTACTGAAGGTGCAAAGAAAATGGACATACCCGAAGGTTCTGAAGGTGCTGCTCTTCATGTTGACTCTTGGGTTATTGATTCCTTAAGTGAAATCAAGGTGCCAACGTTAGTGATCGTTGGTGAACATGATAAAAGGTTCGCTGCTTCTATGGCAGTTTTTGAAAAATACCTAAACGTGAAAACGTCTTTAGTCATTGAAGATGCAGGACATTCAGTCCATAAGAAAAAACCGGAAGTTGTTGCAGAAGCAATACAGAAATTCCTTTTAGAAATACGAGCGTAAACACCGAAAGGTGACTGTTGCCTGATCATCTACTAATCTCCTTCTGCAAGGAGGGATATTTATGTCTGGCCCTTTAGATGGAATTAAAGTAATAGATATATCTGCAGTCATTTCAGGCCCAATGGCCTGCCAGGTTCTCGGAGACCAAGGTGCAGATGTTATCAAGATAGAACCTATAGGTATGGGTGATATAACCAGAATCGGTGGTTTCCGCGTTGGTGATATTTCTGCAATGTACGCTGCCGCTAATAGAGGAAAGCGTTCTATAGCACTTGACCTTTCGAAAGAAGAAGGAGTCAAGGTTTTGAAAAAAATGGTTGAAACCGCTGATGTCATTGTTCAAAATTTTCGCCCAGGAGCCGTAGACCGTATGGGGATCGGGCCCGATACTCTTTTGGAGGTAAATCCTGACCTTATTTATGTTTCAATTTCGGGATTCGGACCAGATGGGCCTTATCACGATTGGCGTGTCTATGATCCGATTGTCCAATCAGTGTCAGGAGTCGTTTCAATTCAGCAAAGCCCCGAAGTTCCAATTCCTGATCTAGTTAGGACAATAGTCTGTGATAAGACAACAGCCTTAACTGCATCGAACGCCATCACGGCAGCTCTTTTCGCCCGCGCATCCGGTAAAGCATCTG
>Ga0066836_10000714_pt1 | contig 16642 bp, 17 predicted proteins | sample ETNtaG_18_FD_71568 | JGI IMG/M metagenome (GOLD analysis project Ga0066836, IMG submission 71568) | Marine microbial and viral communities from oxygen minimum zone, Eastern Pacific Ocean - ETNP201302SV91 | ecosystem: Environmental > Aquatic > Marine > Oceanic | place: Pacific Ocean: Eastern... | reverse complement strand
CCCTTACACCTGAATGACTGATTATTCCATGCAAGACAGAATTGAAGAACTTGAAAGAAGAAAGTCCGAAGCTCTCCAAGCTGGACCTGAAAGAGCTATTGAACGACAGCATGAGAAAGGTAAACTCCTCGCCCGTGAACGAATCAACTACCTACTAGATTCAGGTTCATTCCATGAGCTTGACATGTTAGCTAGACATAGAGCACATGAAGCCGGGTTAGAGACACGACCCTATACAGATGGTGTTATCACCGGATGGGGAACCATCGACGGCAGAAAGGTATTTGTTTTCAGTCAAGACTTTACGGTAATGGGTGGAGCATTAGGGGAAGTTTTTGCTGAGAAAATCCACAAAGTTATGGATCTCGCTCTTTCCACTGGCGCCCCAATGATCGGCCTTAACGACGGAGCGGGAGCTCGAATACAGGAAGGAGTCGTCAGTTTAGATAGCTATGGCGGAATCTTCCATAGAAATGTGCAATCGTCTGGCGTTATTCCACAAATCAGCGTGATACTCGGGCCATGTGCTGGAGGTGCTGTCTACAGTCCAGCAATGACAGATTTTATTTTTATGGTTCGTGAAAAATCCCACATGTTTATCACTGGACCTGATGTCGTTAAAACAGTGACTGGAGAAGAAGTCACGTTAGAAGAACTCGGAGGGGCATCCAGCCACGCAAGTAAATCTGGTGTCGCAACATTTGTAAGCGAGAGTGAAGAGGAAGTCCTTGACGCGGTAAAGACGCTTCTTACCTTCCTTCCTTCAAATAACATGGAAGAACCCCCTGGGATCGAAACAACAGATGATCCCAATAGGCTGTGTCCCGAACTTGCTGACATTATGCCTGAAACCCCCAACCTCCCATACGACATGCGAGAAGTTATCACGTCTTTGCTCGACGATGGAGAATTCATGGAGTACTTCCCTTCTTGGGCGCAAAGTATTGTTTGTGGTTTCGGGCATTTGGATGGCCATGTTGTTGGAATCGTAGGAAATCAACCACTCGTTCTTGCCGGCGTTCTCGATATTGAATCTTCATCTAAAGCTGCCCGTTTCGTGCGTACATGCGACGCTTTTAATATCCCCCTCCTCACCCTTGTAGATGTACCAGGATTTCTTCCGGGTGTTGACCAAGAATATGGTGGAATAATTCGTCACGGAGCAAAATTACTATACGCCTATTGCGAAGCGACAGTCCCTCGGATCCAAGTCATTACAAGAAAAGCCTATGGCGGTGCCTATGTTGTCATGGATTCAAAATCTGTTGGTTCTGATCTTTCTTTTGCCTGGCCAACAGCTGAACTAGCAGTGATGGGCCCACAAGGCGCAGTAGAAATACTTCACCGCCGAGAACTCCAATCAGCAGCAGACCCAGAAGCAAAGAAAACAGAACTTGTTGATGACTACACTGAAAGATTCGCTAACCCATACATAGCGGCAGAACGCGGTTACATAGATGACGTCATTGACCCTGCTGAAACACGAAAGAAAATCATTGCTGGTTTCTCCGCTCTAAGGACCAAACGTGAAGAACTCCCACAACGTAAACACGGCGTCATCCCCCTGTAACTCTTATGAACTCTGAACCAGAATTTCTCATCATTACCCCAGATCCGACACCTGATGAACGAGAAGCAATTCTCAAAGCAGTCCATGAATTATGGCCCAAAGAAAAAAAAGATGAATTCTCTTACCGGTGGCGTTTCAGTGGTCGATGGTGGGCTGATCGGTCAAACCCAAGATCCGAACACAGAAATTGGAAGAACTAACCTCCAATAATGCATGGATAGGGCAGTAAAGACTTTCGTCCCACACCTGAAAGAGATACTGTCAAAATGTGCATATTGGCAAAAAACATTATGAGCAACGCCTAGCTCAACTCATTTCCAAACTCCAAGGACACTGTCTTCTTCTCGCACCTAAGGAGAATCTACGAACCCCACTACCATCATCAGTCATATCCATTCAAGAATGGCCAAAAGTTTCGGCACAGATACCTTTCGATGCCATACTGTCAATTGGAAATCTCGCAGTTTCAGAAAACATAAACGACTATCTGCTAGAACTCCAACGGTATGCCGATAGAGAAACCCTGCTTTACTTTTGTGACCGTACAACAACCCCTCATGGAAATAATGGATCCGCAAAGAACGACATAACCGGTGCACTGTGGGAAGCGAAATGGTCGGTCATTCATTGCGAACGCTTCACAATAGGAAAAACCAGGCACCCCCCAAAATACGCCTATGGGATAGCCAGAATAAAAAGATCACCTGAAGAGAATTTGTAAGGGAAAATGTCACGCTAAACGCTGCCAATCCGAGTAGCGTTTAAACCTGTGAGTCTTATAATTCAAAAATTCGGTGGAACATCAGTCGCGGACCCAGACCGTATCCGCGAAGTCGCTGATCACGTGAAAAGAACTCGGGATCACGGGAACGATGTTGTGCTAGTTGTCAGTGCTATGGGCAAAGAGACAGATCAACTTTTACGCCTCGCTGAAGAAGTCTCTGGAACACGACCAGCAAGAGAAATGGACATGCTCATAACAGCTGGAGAACGTAAAGCAATTGCGTTAATGTGCATGGCTCTTCACGACATGGATGTGCAAGCCGATTCATTTACTGGAAGCCAAGCAGGCTTCCTCACTGATACAAATCATCAAAATGCCAAAATTCTGACAATCAATCCACAACGTGTTCAGGAGACAATTGACGCTGGAAGAGTAGCTGTTGTTGCTGGATCACAAGGAGTTTCAACAGATAACAATGTGACATTCCTAGGGCGTGGAGGTTCTGATACAACTGCCGTAGCTTTAGCCCATGGATTAAACGCTGACGCCTGCGAACTCTACACCGACGTTTCAGGAGTTTTCACAACAGATCCACGAGTATGTGACCAAGCCAGGAAATTATCTTCAATAAGTTTCGATGAACTACTGGAAATGACTGCCGTCGGCTGTCCAAAACCAGCAATGAGATCCGTTGAAGTGGCTCGTTCATACGGAGTTCGTCTGCATGTTCGATCAGCATTTACTTGGGAACCAGGAACCTGGGTAGATAAGGAGGAAAATAAAATGGAAAAACCAATAATTTCAGCAGTGGTACCAGATACATCACAAGCAAAGGTGACGGTCTCTGGGGTGCCTGATAACCCGGGAATCGCTGCCGCAATTTTCAGACCACTAGCAGATCAAAACGTTAATGTTGACATGATTGTTCAGAACACTTCTGATGATGGAGTCACTGATATTTCTTTTACACTCCCGACCGAGCAATTAGAAAACGGAACACAAATTATGACAAACGTAGCTCAAGAAATAGGAGCTGTCGGTGTGAGTACCGATGACACTATTGGCCGTGTTTCCGTGGTTGGGGCAGGAATGGCTAGCAATCCAGGTGTTGCAGCAACCATTTTTGAAACACTCTCAAATGAGGGTATAAATATTGGGATGATTTCCACCTCAGCGATTCGCGTATCCTGCGTAGTTGCTAAATCAGATGTTGAAAAAGCGACTTTGGTTCTCCATGACGCTTTTGAGTTAGATAAAGGGTGAACAAAAATCAACTGGAACGAATCAGCATCATCCCTTCACGCGACGAGAATATCATCCGGCATAATCTTTTGGGGTTGGGCAGCAGATAGCCCACTCCACGGAAATGATACAAGAAGACTTGCATCAGCCTTTCTTGGAAATAAATGGGCGACGCGGGAAGCGGAGCTTGAAATCATTGAACTTGAAATTCCCTCTATCGGGAAAGTAGCGGTAACAGGACTTCATGCCCGACCCGACGAAATTATGCGGCTCTTCACAAAAAAGCGACCTACATCACGTTGGTCTCCGTCGCTTCAATGGCTGCATAAAGTAGTTACCGCAACAACAGATGTTATAACGAGTGGCTACGTTTTCCCCTCACTGCAACATGATGGACTGCGATGGAGAGCTACTTGGTCAGTGATACAGAATGAAGAAATAGATCAACAAATAAATGCGCTCTATGCAAGTAGTCCTACCGTGCTTGGAATCAAAGAATTTGATGATGCCCGCGACCTTTACGAAGAGCTCGTTGATGCATCATGCCGTCGATCTCTCCAGCATACGAACTGGAAACCTAAACTCCCTCGGACCCGAAAAACTTCAACGCGTTCCTTGAGAAGCATATGTGGGGCACTTTCAGACCCAGTTGGATATTTCGTCACCGCAACAATACAGGATGACAATTCTTTACTGGAACTTAGCTCACGACTTAGACACACTCGATGCAAGAACGAGACCAGTTTGAATCTTTCATGTCAAGCGAGATTAGAACCAGGTCTCACTAATGAGCCTTGGAACCTCACGTTTGAAGTCTTTCTACAAGACACTCCCTCAGAGATAATTCGATGGGACGAATTCCTTTCGATTTCTAACAAAAAATCAGACATATTTGCAACAAAAAATCATAAATCAGTAACTAGGTTCCTTAAAGAGACAGCAGAAACTATCTCTGTCAGCGTCCCTGGTTTGGATCAACTGAATAGTCAATTCATTCAAGGTAAAGTTCAACTCTCCATAGATGAAGTTTCACTCCTACTTCTAGATGGATTGCAGATTTGCGAAATAATTGGCGTACCTATTTTGGTTCCGAAAGGACTACTTCAACAAAAAGTTAGACTCGCAGCAAGAGCGACAGCAACCGAAACGGGAGGAATTTCTTCGAACCTAGGGACAGCTATGGTAAATGTTGACTGGTCCGTAGCCTTGGGAGATGAAACCCTATCAGAAGAGGATCTCCAAACTCTCGCCAATTCCAAAAGCAACCTCATACAGATCAAAGGTGAATGGGTCAATATAGATAACAGTCAAGCAGAGACCGCTCTACAAGAATTAGAAAGAAGAAAGAAAAATGAAAGTCATCTCTCACCAACAGACCTTTTGAGAATCACTGCTGAGATTGATAGTGAGCAAACAGAATTTGAATCAGTGCCATTCGCACCCGACCTTCTTTCCCCAGATGACTGGTTAACGAAACTCATGGAAGGCCTACCAGATGACAGATTGGTAGAAAAAACAGAATCAGATGAGTTCCAAGGCGAACTTCGCCCATATCAAAGGAGGGCACTTAGTTGGCTACAATTCTTAGGTCGTTTAGGGCTCGGAGGGTGCCTCGCAGACGATATGGGATTAGGGAAAACACCTACAACGCTCGCGCACATTCAATCCAGACCTTCACAGTTGCCGAACTTAGTTATTTGTCCTCTCTCAGTAGTGCATAACTGGGAAGCAGAAGCACAAGTTTTCACACCAAACCTGAAAGTCTTAGTCGCACATGGCCCCAATAGGCCAAGTGGTGATGAACTAATTAAGCAATCTTCCTCCATGGATATCGTTATAAGCACATACGGAACAACAACACGAGATATTGAGTCTTTAGCTCGGATCCAATGGGATTTAGTTGTGTGCGATGAAGCTCAATTCATCAAAAATCATAATACGCACGCAGCCGACGCATTTCGCCGCCTCAACGCCCATCAAAAAATTGCCTTAACAGGAACGCCTGTTGAAAATCGGCTTGCTGAATTATGGTCAATTCTGGATGCCATAAACCCCGGAATGCTCGGAGGCATCACTTGGTTCAAAGAAAAATTTGCAACACCCATTGAACAGAAAAAGGACACTGATGCACTAAATGGGATGCGTCGATTAACCGACCCGTTTATCCTCAGGCGAACCAAAGATGATAAATCACTTGTTCCTGATCTACCTGAAAAAATAGAGCAGATCGTTTGGTCGCAGCTTACCCATGAACAAGCTGGCCTATATAAGGCAGTGCTCAATGAGTTCCTCTTGCAAGCAGAACAAACTGACGGAATGAAAAGAAAGGGACTCATTCTCGCAACACTGACCAAGCTCAAACAAATTTGTAATCATCCAGCGCACTTCCTTAACGATGGAAATAACCTTGGAGAACGATCAGGTAAAGTTGCCAGACTAGATGAACTCGTTCAGGAGATCATAGAAACGAATCAGCGTGTACTCGTCTTTACCCAATACCGGGTGATGGGAGATTTATTAGCTGATCATCTCAGAGGCCTGGTTGGAAGGAAACCTGATTTTCTCCACGGAGGAATCACTAGAGGGCGAAGGCAAAAAATGATTGATCAATTCCAACTAGAAGATGGACCTCCAATTCTTCTTATTTCTTTAAAAGCAGGAGGGACCGGACTTAACCTCACTGCCGCTAACAGGGTTATTCATTTTGATAGATGGTGGAACCCAGCAGTTGAAGACCAAGCAACTGACCGTGCCTGGCGAATCGGGCAGCAGCGGACTGTTTTCGTCCATAAGCTTGTTTGTCAGGGAACTCTAGAAGAGAACATCAATAATCTTCTAGTTGCAAAACGAGAACTAGCTTCACAAAGTGTCGGAACTGGAGATGACTGGTTCACAAATATGGACACAGATGAACTCCGTCAAATGCTTTCTTTAAATATGGCTAAAGCGGTACAAGAATGATTCGCCCAACCACCCCAACAGGCAAAGCAATGATGCAACTTCTTTCTGCGTACACAGACTACAAAGACCCATTGGGGCCGGGTGTAGCAATTCAAAGAAAAGGTGCTGTAAAAGATTTCTTTGTCGAATCCGGGAAAGCTTCATTCGAGGTTTACGACGGTCGCGAACGGGCATTTGATGTTGATATTCATGTTTCAACGGCATCAGAGAATATTCGACGTGCAGTTCATTCAGGTGAAATACAAGCTGCGGTGCCAAAAGTAGGAGAGATTCAGATCCACCATGTTTGCCCAGAATGGGCAAATCCATGCCGGCACGAAATAGCTGCATTCTTACAACTCGTTAAAGAAGTAGATGAAGACCAGAAAGCATTACTTAAATGGCGGGGCATAGGTATCAAAAACCCAGAACGTGAAAGAATTCAAGATAAACAGCAATCATTTTCAGAATTAGAAAAAAAGGCAACGATCCGGACTCTTCGTAATAACCTTCCCGGCCGATTCGTGAAGATTACAGACCCAAATAAATCTGCACAGGTTCCTTTAAATCAAGAGGTAATCAATTTTCTATCATTCCCCCAAGAAATAGATGATCATTTTGAACACAAACGAATCAGTCAAAGAGATTCACAAGAAAATGGGGAAAGAAAAATTGAGTTTGATGGCTTTGATATACAACCAATAATCACGGATGCCATAGAAACAATGAGCGATTTTTTACTAAAAAATTAATGCGAACTATTTCTCAAGAATTAATACCCCACATTCAGGCCTTCTTATGACTACCCTCAAGATATGCATGTAGGAATAGTTGGAGCTACCGGTCAAGTTGGTTCAGTAATGAGGAGAATCCTTGTTGAACGGGAATTCCCCATGGATTCGGTACGGTTTTTCGCATCTGAAAGAAGCGCAGGTAAAAAAATCAGATTTCAAGGAACTGAGGTTGTTGTAGAGAATGCAACTACAGCGAATTGGGATGGCTTAGATATCGTGCTTTTCTCCGCAGGAGGAGGATTATCTAAAGAATTAGCTCCTACCGTCGCATCTGCAGGAGCAATCGTTATTGATAATTCATCGGCTTGGAGAATGGATGACGATGTTCCTCTTGTTGTACCAGAAGTGAATCCACACGCATTAGAAAATATTCCAAAAGGAATTGTCGCGAACCCGAATTGCACGACGATGGTAGCGATGCCTGTCCTTAAACCACTTCATAGAGAGGCAGGATTAGAGAAAATGATCGTCTCAACGTATCAGGCGACATCTGGTGCAGGTTTATCTGGGGTTGAAGAACTCGCAAGCCAGATAGACGAAGCAGGTAGTTACGCCATGAATCTTACGCATGATGGATCAGCAGTCGCATTCTCTGATGGAAATAGTTTTGTTGAACCAATAGCTTTCAATGTTGTTCCATTTTGTGGATCTCTTATAGATGATGAACTTGAAGAAACGAATGAGGAACGAAAACTTCGAGATGAAAGTCGAAAAATTCTTGAAATCCCTGATTTAGCTGTTTCTGCCACATGTGTCCGCGTCCCTGTGTACACAGGACATTCCCTGGCAATCACAGCCGGTTTCGCATCACCAATCAGCGCTGGAAAAGTTCAAAAGATTCTTCAAGAAGTGCCATCTGTAATTCTTGATGATGTACCCACTCCACTCAAATCTGCAGGTGTTGATCCAACATATGTAGGAAGAATTAGGCCCGATACGGTCTTGGCGAATGGCATAAGCCTGTTTCTCTCAGGCGATAACCTTCGAAAAGGTGCGGCACTTAACGCAGTACAGATTGCAGAAGTGCTTAATTCATAGAATTGGTAAAAATGATTTGTGGTTATGGCGGATTAGTAATGTATCTTTCTAAAGCTTCCTCCAAATCAACTCCAACCTGATTCGCCAGAGAGAATGTCCAAGCTATGACATCCCCAAACTCATGGATTCGCTGTTGCTGGGTTCCTTTACGTATTGCTTGTGCCAATTCTCCAACTTCTTCTGCAAGCCAGGCAACAGACGCAGCAATCCCTCGTTCCCGGTCATCCTCTCCATATACATTTTCAATATGTCTTTGAAATTCTGAAATCTCCATACAAGTCCATTCGGTATCGGTGGATATTAGAACACTAGACTTTCATATACCTGATAATAGGCATTGTGAAGATATTACCTTCTCTAGATGGAACGTTCTCCGTTCTTGCCGATACGCTCGGCTAGATACGGGTAGTGGCGCAGGTTGGTAGCGCGCCTCGTTCGGGACGAGGAGGTCGTGGGTTCAAATCCCGCCTACCCGACAGGGCAACCAGTTAAAGAAGAGATTCAGCTTTTTTTCGAAGTTGTAAAGCATTTAACGGTTTCACTAATTCCGCGTCCACTTTTGCTTCAGATGCAATCCAAAGATCAGCGTGCCGATCCAGCAGCATAATAATTTTCATTGGTTTTAACCGCCCAGCAGCGATTTCATGCTGCAGATCTATGCTCGTCGCGACCCCACCCATATTCCCAATTTGAAGATCAAGAATTACGAGATCTGGCTCGATTTCAAGGGCAACTTCACGAACATCCTCACCTCGGTGCACCCGACTTACCGTCGTTTCCGAAGTTACTAGAGCAGCAAACGTTTCTTCTGCTATCTCATCAGAATCTGTTGCAAGAAGAACCATGACCATAGAGAAACTCTACTCGTCAATGATCGGTATCTCTATTTATTGAAAGTAAAGAAAAAAGAAGAAAATATATACGGTAGAGTTTGTGAAAATCAGGCTCCGACGCTGTAGGATCCGCGCAAGGATATTTTGTGTTTATCAAGAATATGATCTGTGAGGTTTAGATGTTAGACGTCAGTATTGAAGGAGATAATGAATTCTCTATCTGTCGCCCTATCGGTGAGATTGATGCTTATACAGTTGACGATTTTCGTCAAGCCTTAAGTTCTTTGGCTACTGTTTCAAAACTCCTTGTTGACCTTAGTGAAGTTCCATTTATGGATTCAGCCGGGTTAGGAGCACTTATAGGAAGCATCAGAAAAGCTGGAGAAAATAACGGAGAGATCGTTGTAGCCTGCGGAAGAGAATCCTTACTGGAACTTTTAAAAACAACTGGGTTTGATCAAATAGTGACTGTAACAGAGTCAACTTCTGAAGCACTTACTGCATTAGGTAAGAACGAAGAGTAATAAATTCTGTATGCAAATTAGACACATCAAGAAAACTCATCCCGCACTGCCTGCGAAGATGTCAATTGCAGGGATTCTTTTCTTGATTTTCATGTTACTCACTAGTTCAATGGCGCATGGTCAAGAAGATCAGGGAAATAGCGACCCTGGTTATGTAGAGGTTTTTGAAGTTAGCGGACTTTTAGACGATGTGCTTGCTGATGCTTTGGATAACGCAATCTCCGACGCCGCAAAAAATAACGCAAATGCACTGGTTCTTCAAGTGAATTCTAAACAAGCCGTAATATCAAATAAGAAATTAACGGAAATCGCCATTCATATTCAATCCTCTGTTATCCCCATTGAGGTATGGGTTGGACCATCAGGATCTACAGCACAGGGTAAAGTCGCCCAACTTGTCCTTGTTGCTGATTCGCTTGGTGTTTCCATTGGATCCTCCATAGGCAAGACAGGAGAGCAAATACTTCAATCAGAAGAATTCGGAGAAAGATGGGAACAAAAACACACACTTCTTAAAGACACTATCTTGCAATGGGATCAGGCAATAGAGGCAGATCTAGTTGGTTGTGAGCGAGTTACCGTAGACGAATTGGGAAAGACGCTAAGTGAGAAAGAACAGTTAGCAAGATGCTCAAACCCGACTTTAGGTGATTTTCTGGTTAATCGTGAAAGCTTTATTTCAGAAGTAGTAGAAACAGAAGGTGGCCCAAGACTATCTCCATTGACGAAAACAAAAATAAATCGCCTTAACTTGATTGACCAACTAATGCATACCGTTGCTAGTCCACCAGTAACATACCTTTTACTTATCTCAGGTTTAGCGCTTCTTCTTTTCGAATTTTTTTCTATCGGCATAGGAATAGCTGGGGTAATAGGAGCAATCTCTTTTGCATTAAGCACATATGGATTAACTGTCCTTCCTTTTAGAACATGGGCTTTAATACTTATAATTTTTTCAATGCTTGCATTTGCCATTGATATACAAACAGTTGTTCCAAGAATGTGGACATTGATCGGCCAAGCCACTTTTACTCTTGGAACATTATTTCTTTACCCAGAACCCAATGTAGAAATGTCTTGGATCCCCATGACTGTAGGTATTGCTGGAATCCTGGTTTTAATGGCTCGAGGAATGCCAATCATGATCAGAGGAAGATTTGCCACAACGGACATAAAGCGATAAATACTTTGACCGTTCCTCTCAAAATCTTTTAATAAAACCACGATAATTAAGGCTTTTTCACACTTATTACTTAAATTTGGCGAATTTTTCTTGCTCGTCGAAAAAACCGTGACTAGGTTCCTTTTGTAAGGGGGATCATGAGTGCGGTTTTAGATGATCAAGGATGGCAGATACGAGCAGCTTGCCGCGGACCGCAAATTAACGTTTTTTTTCCCCCATCTCATTTTGAAAGAAAAACCGATAAGAGAGAAAGAGAACGAAGAGCGAAATTAATTTGCCAAACATGCTCGGTACGAAATGCATGTTTGAAGTATTCGCTACGAATTCGTGAACAGCATGGTATTTGGGGTGGTCTTAATGAAAATGAAAGAAAAGAACTGTTACCTGTAAATACAGTTGAGTATTCTCAAACTTTGTAATTACGTTTTCGCTACTGCTAACGCTATTTTGATCATCGAATCGAACGTATTTTCTCGTTCTGCTGAAGTCATTATTTCTTGCCGGATAATATCATCGCTGACTGTAACAAGTGCAAGCGCTTCAATCCCTTCTACTGCTGCGATTGTATATAGGCCAGCGATTTCCATTTCGACACCAAGAATTCCCAAATTCTGTAAATTCTCGAAAAGATTCTCATCCGGTCCATAGAACAAATCAGATGTAAAAACAGGGCCGATGGTCATCGGAATACCAGAATCGGAAGCTATCTTCGAAGCGCTATCCAGAAGATCCCAATTTGCAACAGATGGGAGAGAAAGACCGCCATTCAACTTAGTGATCGCAGCAGAATCTGTTCCAGCAGATGAAGCACAGATCAAATCACCAAGTCGCACTGATTCATTTAAACCACCACAACTTCCAACTCGAATCAACCTTTGGACACCATAGAACCTAATCAGTTCTGTGTAATAGATAAGTGCAGATGGAATACCCATGCCTACTGACTGAACGGAAACCGGGACCCCATTGAAAGAACCAGTAAATCCATCAGCACCGCGCACAGAATTAACTTGCCTAACTTCGTCTAGGTAATGATCCGCAATAAACCTAGCTCTCTTTGGATCTCCAGGAACCAGAACAGTTGGGGCATAATCGCCGCGGACGCCTTCTAAGTGAGGTGTTGGTCCATTCTCCATGAAACTCTCCTTCCAACTCTACGGAAATATTTACATTACAAACTTACTTGGTGGCTTCAACACATGTCACATGTTCTCATTAAGCCTTTTCCCAGCAATGCGAACATTCTCCCTGCGAAGAGTAACACCAATTTCATCTAAGTGATTTAAAATAGGCAATGCATACTTTCTAGTCGTGTTCAAAGCGATACGAATTTCAGCAACGGTCACACCTTCTGGTTTTTCACGCAACAGAGAAGAAATAATTCGTGTTGCTTCAGAAATCGCAAGCTCAGAAAAAAAGATGCCGCTTTGTTCAACAACATGTCCTTTTCGAACAAGTTCTCTTAATTCTTTCCGATCAATAGATTCAGGGTTAGGAGGTTTGAAGAGAGAATTCCTTAAATCTTCTAGAAATGGGTGACTATTTAGATTTGAAGAACCTTCCTTTCGAAGGAAATTCCCTTCAACTATTGCTCCTTCAAGAAGGTCCATAACAGCCCGTTGATGATCATTTAACCCTGATATCTCTATTCCTAATGACCCAGCGTTATCAATTTCATTTTGGAGCATTTCCACCGTTTCTTTGAGAAGAGGAGGGTGAACGATCCAACCTAAAATCGTCTCTTCTTTCTTAACACCAGTTAAGGCTTCCAAATGAGATGTGGTTACCCAACCTCGTTCTTTAACAATTCGTTCGATTGAATCATCAGGCCTCGCCTTTGAAGCTTTCAATATAGGTTCAGGATCAAGGACTTTCCCTCCACCTATAGTTTGATTCCTGCCACTTTCACGGAGAATGAATCTATCACCGAGCATGAGCGGGATTTTTTCATTCAAGAAAATACGAATACTCCCAGTTTCGCCAGGAGCGATGGGATTTGACCCTAAGACCCGTATTTTCGCGTAATGTTCACTAGTTCCTATGTAGACCACATATGCACCGCGCCGAGAAATTTCATTACTAACACCTGGTAACACTTTTAGTTCGGCATCAATCGCCGAAGTCAGAAACCATTGATCAGGTTTTGTTATCACATCGCCTCGTGACAGTAACTGATGCTCGATCCCGCTTAGGTTCACGGCGACTCGAGACCCAGGGTATGTGATAGACACATCCACATTATGTGTATGGAGAGCCCTTACTCGCGACTCGTAATTTCCGGGGCTGATAAGAACATCTTCATCAACTGCGATAGTCCCTCCCGTCAAAGTTCCCGTCGCGATTGTTCCAGATCCCTTTACCGAAAAGGCACGATCAATCCATAAACGCGGTCTTTGCCAATCGGCTGCTACTGGAGTTTCTGAAAGCAATGATTCAAGTTCGTTAGATAATGCTGCAATTCCTTCCCCGGAAAGACTATCCACTTGTATGATCGGAGCTTCCTCCAAAAATGTTCCTTCAAGTCTTTCCTCCAATTCAAGTAACGCTATTTCACATGAATCGGGATCGGCGATAGAAACTTTAGTTAAAGCAATAATCCCCCGCTTAACACTAAGTAGCTGAAGGATTCTAAGATGTTCTTCTGATTGGGGTTTCCATCCTTCTGTAGCAGCGACGACAAATAGACATACATCAACAGATCCAACGCCAGAAAGCATATTTTTCAAAAATCTCTCATGCCCAGGGACATCAATGAAAGAAACACTGCTTCCATCATCGAAAGATTTTTTTGCAAACCCAAGATCAATAGTCAGACCTCTGCGTTTCTCTTCATCCCAACGGTCAGGATCCACTCCAGTTAATGCTTGAACAAGAGATGACTTTCCATGATCAACGTGTCCCGCAGTGCAAACTATATGGTTTCGCACAACGTTAGGTGAGTTCATGAAGAGCATTCGCTACATGCTCATCCCAGCGTGGATCAACGGTACGGAGATCAAGGAAAGTATTCCCTTCCTCCACACGAGTAATTATAGGAGGGCTCCCACCAGCTCCCAATCGCAAATCATGTGATACATCACCATTGATCTGGATACCGAAAGATGGGATACCAACTTCTGGAAGTGTTCCCCCACCAGGAACAGATTCCATAGAAACATGTTCACCGACACCGATATTTTTAGCCCTTGCCTCAAGTTCGTCAAGAGAAGTCATAGCCATTTTCCAGAAAGGAATCGCTTCCCAATCTCGATTCAAATAATTCGTAGCAAGCTCTTGCAAAGAGGAAAGAATTAAGCTCCCGGGTCGTACAGCTCTAGCTAATGGATGTTTCATACATCGTGAAATGAGGTCTGCATTGCCTGCGATTATTCCCGCTTGTGGGCCACCTAATAATTTATCACCCGAGAATGTAACTAAATCTGCTCCGCTTGCAAGAGTCTGCTTCGCCGCTGGTTCTCCAGCAATCCATGCAGGTGGTGCCATTTCTAACCACGAACAACTCTCATCGAGAAGGCCTGACCCGATATCGGCTACTAAAGGAACGCCCAGATCAGATAATTCATTTATCTCTGCTGATTCAGTAAAACCAACTATTTTGTAATTCGATTGATGGATTTTCATAACCATTCCGACATCACGGTTAGCAGAAATTGCACGTTCGTAGTCTTCGCGCCGAGTCCTATTCGTAGTTCCGACTTCAACAAGATATGCACCACTTAGTTCAAGGACATCTGGTACGCGAAAATTCCCTCCAATCTCAACCATCTCACTTCGAGAAATAGCTACTCCTTTCTCTGAAGCGAGAGCTGAAAGAACGAGAAGTACAGCTGATGAACAATTGTTGACAACCATTGCCGATTGGGCATCGCATAAATTTGCGAAAAGACTTCCAACGTGTTCCTGCCGTGACCCTCTTAACCCACTATTCAAATCAAGTTCAAGATTGCTTGCCTGTCCATCAGAAAAGTAAGGCCATGGGGCGCGACCTAAATTCGTGTGCAATAGGACCCCTGTTGCATTAATGACTGTCTGTAAAGACAGAGTTTTTATCCGTTGAATTCGCTCTTCCAGATTTTCCCAATCACCTTCATCAATAGCTTTCCGAATTTCTTGAACGAGAATGGGATGGGGGAGACCAGAACCTGAGAGAGATTCAGCTAGTTCATTTACAGAAGGCGGATAAGAATCCATACATTGACTCTAGAACCGATACTCACGTTTTTTCATAAAAGTTTTTAAGGATTATCAAAAAATTGTCTTCCAAGGCCCTTGAAGGTCAAACCTATCGAAACCGCTCATAGAATGAAATAGATGTTTTTCCTATTACTTCTCTTCATTATTATTCCAATTGCCGAGTTGTACGTCATTATTCAGGTCGCCCAAACCACAGGAGTTTTTAACTCGATCATTCTTCTTATTTTGGTGAGTTTAGTTGGAGCTTGGCTTGTTAAGGCCGAAGGACTAGGCGTTCTCAAAAAAATTCGAATCCAACTTGGGAAAGGTGAAATGCCTAGCAAAGAACTAGTTGATGGAGGCTTAATCCTTCTTGCTGGAGCCCTTATGTTAACACCAGGTTTTCTTACCGATGCCTTTGGTTTACTTCTCCTGTTCCCCTTAACTCGACCATTATTTCGAGTTTTGATCCTTAAGAGAGTCACGAATACTTCATCTCGATCTCAACAACAGGGAACTAGCCATAGAAATAATTCGTTTATTTATTTCAGAAATAAAAAATCCGAAATCATTGACCTCCAAACAAATCATGATTTCGGTGATACACCACCGATGATTGAAAATGATTGAAGAAAGGCCACTAAAGGTTTAATTATGGAAGAAGAAGAGCAAGAAACAGGGCCAGAACCAATCGTGCCTGGGGTTGCTCGTGCGTTGAGTCCCCTTGTCAGAAGAATTTTGGCGCTAAACCCTGGACCGCTGACGTCCTTTGGAACGAACACGTATTTAATCGGGATTGATGAAATTGTTGTGATAGATCCTGGCCCAGAAAACAGCGAACATCTAGATTCAGTGATTGGTTGTGGTGGCGATAGGATCCGCTGGGTAACAAACACCTGTGATGATGCTACTCATGCTGGCGCAATCGATGAACTTGTTGAAAGGACGGGAGCTGAAAGGCTCGACCCCATCAATGGCGATACCATCCTAGGGACAGAATTCAGAATCACGATACATGATATGGAAGGTCCTGTACCGAACCACAAATCATTTTTGCTTGAAGAAGAGAGAACACTTATTTGTGGAAAGCTACTTAGTGAAGACACATCTATCCCATTAATCACCGGAAGTTCAGATTTGCTCAAATACCATGCCAGTTTTCAGAAAACTATGAAGATGCGCTTGAAACGGTTCGCCCCAGCATTCGGTCATGTGATTGAAGACCCCAAAGAAGCCATTGCTTCAACTCTTGCAAGATTTAACAAAGTTGATCTAGAGATTTTGGACGCATTACGCAAGGGAGCAAAAACACCTGAAGAGATAGTTTCAGTAAATTATTCTAAAATTACTGACCCAGAAGAGGTTGTTGAGATAGCTAAGTCGGTAGAGGTCTACTTAGCAAAATTAGCTGATGAAAAATCTGTTAAGCATCTAAAATCAGGTTGGAAAATCCGTTAGTCACTATTAATCGAAACCGATGTTTCAATAGTGTTATGGGCAGTGCAATCTAGTGGATTGATTCTTGGTACTGCTGAAATCATAATTTCATCAACAATAGCGTTTAAGGCATCGGCAGCGTGGCCTTCTTGAAGAATCACAGGTGAACCATTATCGGAACCCT
>Ga0066836_10000710_pt1 | contig 16656 bp, 15 predicted proteins | sample ETNtaG_18_FD_71568 | JGI IMG/M metagenome (GOLD analysis project Ga0066836, IMG submission 71568) | Marine microbial and viral communities from oxygen minimum zone, Eastern Pacific Ocean - ETNP201302SV91 | ecosystem: Environmental > Aquatic > Marine > Oceanic | place: Pacific Ocean: Eastern... | reverse complement strand
CGGTCAATATCAGCTTCTATATCATCTGTGTCAAACCCAAAATGCTCTAAGCCATAATGTGCATCGTCATCAGCAGGGCCTAATTCTTCATTGCTTCTTTCACTTGAAATATTAATTGCTAACCCGCCTTCAGTTTCTGTAATGATAAAAGTATCTCCAACAGGTCTTACTGTTTCAGAAATAATTTTTACATTGAAAGCTTTAACAAACCACTCAGCTGTAACTTTTGGGTCTTTTGATTTTAAATGAATATGATTTACTTTGTAAGGCATTGTGTGCTCCTTATTTTTTTAATAAATTTTCTTGATGTACCGATTTTATAACATCTAATACAAATGGGCCTTGTTTTTGAAGAGTTATTTCAATTTTATTTTTTTTGTATATTTCAATTTCTCTTTCTCCATCAAGGGCAATAGTTCCAGAATAGTTAGAAAAAGTGAATTTTTTATCATATGAAAACAGTTCCCATTTTTTAATATAAATTTCAGAAATTAGTCCTGGAGCAATGGGGGCATATACTTTTTTTCCTTTTTTAGAAAACTCCAATTTTATTGCTTGGTTTTCAGGAATTTTAGCAACTTTTGATCCAATTGCGGATAGACCTATTGAAAGTGGATTGGATTGAGTTAAAAAAAGTTGATCCAAAACATTTGGGTCCCATATAGCTTTTGAGCCGACAAAATTTTGATTACTAATCGCCATATCAATCAAGGCTATATCGTTATATTCCTTGTCTATCACAACATTCAGTTTAGATTTTTGAGAAACAAGAGTTTTATTAAATTTTTCACCTTTAGTTTGGATATAAAAACCCGTGCCTAAACCTGCCACAGTAGGATCAATCATGATTGGAAATGCATTATTAGTGCCTGTAGAAATAGGTACTATGGGCACATTTCCAATATTTTTTGCTACTAATCTATTAGTTCCATCTCCTCCTAAAACTAAAACACAGTCACATTCTAATTCTTTAATTAATTTTGATGCATAAAGAGTTTGTTCTGGTCCATCATAATATTTTGTGTCTAAAAAGTTAATATCTAAATCTTTTTTTAGTTCATCAACGCAAGGTCTAAATAATGCAGATTTATCTGGCATAAAATAAATTTCTTTCACACCTTTATAAGACAGACCTTTTACAAATCTAGTAATTATATTTGCTTTTTCTTGATTTGAAATTACCCTTCCAGATGCAACTAATCTTCTTATATCTTTTCCTGCAGAAGGATTTGCAATTATCCCTACTTTAGCCAATTTATATGCTTTCTATATTTTTTATTAAAGTGTCCATAAAGTTTGAAGCAGGAACTCCATCTAAAGCTCTATGGTCAAAAGTAAGAGAAAGAAAAATAAAATTCTTTAATACAGGCTGCTCATTTTCATCAAATGAAACCTCTTTATTTACTTTCCCAACACCCAGTATGGCTACTTCGGGAGGATTAATTATAGGATTGAAGTATTCAATATTATAGGAAGAAAGATTAGATATAGTAAAGCTAGATCCCGTTATTTCATCAGGAAGTATTTGATTATCTTTTATTTTTTTTGAAAAGGTTCTTATTTCTTTACTTATCTCCAAAAAGTCTTTTTGTTGTGAATCTTTAATTACAGGAACAATCAATCCATCAGAAACTGCCATTGCAACTCCCAAATTGATATTTTTCCAAATTTTCATTTCATTGTTTTCAAAATGAGCATTTAATTTAGCGTGCTCCTTAAGTGTATTGGAAACAAGCTTTACTAAAATATCATTAATTTGAGGTCTTATTTTTTCACTTCTCCATTCAGAGATTAGTTTTTTCTGAAAATTTATTAAATTATCAACGCAAGCTTTAGAATTTAGAGTTACTTGAGGGTTTTGAGAGCTTGTTGACATTCTTTTTGCAATTACTTCTCTGATAGTTGTGGGTTCAATAATTTCACCTAGGACTAAACTTTCATGAGACTTTATTTTACTTTCTCCAGAATTTCCATTGTCATTGAAAAGCTTGACATCTTCTTCAGTAACTCTTCCAGAAGGACCCGTACCAAGGATTTTTGAAATATCAATATTAAGTTTTTTTGCAAGATTTCTTGCTCTTGGAGAAGCGGTTATTTTTTTCTGATTTATATTTATAGTTTTTGTAGCCGTAGGTTCAATTTTTTCTTCTTTAGATTCTTCGGCTTTAGAAGGAATATCTTCTAATTTTTCTCCATCAAGAAGAATCAAACCCAACAGGGTACCAACAGGCACTAAGGTTCCTTCTTGAACATCTATTCTGCCCAAGACACCATCAGAAGGAGCTTCTACTGCAGCATTAACTTTTGTTGATTCAATTTCAACTAATTCATCTCCTTTTTTAACCTCTTCCCCTTGTGACTTAAGCCATTTGATTACAGTTCCGTCATTCATGGCCATTCCCCATTGAGGTAAGTTTATTTCCTTGGGCATAACTCTCTCCTTAGTTTTTTAGTTTTTCATAAAGTTCATTGAAGTCTTTTACAATAAAATCTGGCTTTAGCATTTTATGGCATTCTTCATAAGGCAAATTATAACGATTTACATAGGCACCTAACATTCCACAGCTTTTAGCGCCCATAACATCAAATGAATTAGCAGATACCATTAATATTTCTGAAAGATTGTATCCAGAAATTAAAGATGCTTTTCTATAAACACCTGAATGTGGCTTAAATGCACCAACTTCTTCTACTGAAATTATATTATCAAAATTAAATTTTATTCTTTTTTTTGCTAAATGCTCCAAAAAAGGTTTATTCCCATTAGAAAGAGCTATTAATGAAAATTCTTGATCTAATAATTTGAGGTTTTCTCTCACTTCAGGAAAAGGAATTAAATTTTGCCAATTCTCATCCCATTTATTTAATTCCTTCAAAGATGGCTCAACATTATATTTTCTCGAGGTATATTTGAATGCATTTTTGACAGTATTTAGATAACCGCTGTGACCTAAATCAAGGATATTGTCTTGATATTGCTCTATTCTTTGTCTATGTCGCAAAAAAGACCAAAATTCCTGGGGGGTTACTGATGAATTATTATTCTCTAATAAATAAGCTATAGAAGGCTTAGTGCTTTTTTCTAAATCAAGCACTGTTCCAAATAGATCAAATGTCAAAGCCTTTATCATCGTTTATTCAATTGATTTCTTAACAGCAGAAATTATTTTTTCAATATTGGGGTAAACCAATTTTTCTAATGTAGGAGTATAAGGAATATGTACTTGTTCAGACGCAACTTTCATAATCGGAGACTGCAAGAACCAAAATCCTTCTTCTGCAACAATAGAAGCGATTTCAGAAGCAGCCGAGCATACTTTATGGGCAGGGTCAACAACTATAAGCCTTCCTGTTTTTTCTACAGAACTCAAAATAGACTCTTTGTCTAAAGGAACAAGTGTTCTTGGATTTATAACTTCAGCTGAAATCCCTTCTTTTTCCAATTCAATTGCTGCATTTAAAGATAAATTTACAGAAGCTCCAATTCCAACAATTGTGCAGTCAGTTCCTTCTTTTACAATTTGGGCTTTTCCAAAAGGCAATTCCTCTTCAAGAACTTCTCCTCGCATTCCAGCTAAATTAGCATCCTCAAAAATTATTACAGGGTCATCATCTCTAATAGCAGTTTTCAATAAGCCTTTTGCATCTGAAGGATTTGCTGGTACTGCTATTTTTATACCTGGCATATTCATAAACATAGGATAAGGCCTATCTGAGTGGTGTGCAGCTGAACCGCTCCCGTACATCATTGAAGCTCTATAAACAACAGGTAAAGTTGCCTGTCCTCCAAACATATATCTCATTTTTGCAGCTTGTGAAATTAATTGATCCATTGCTACCCACATAAAACTCGTAACTGTCTCTACTATTGGTCTCATTCCTACTAATGACGCTCCTATTGCAGCTCCAAAAAATCCATTTTCAGACAAAGGGGTGTCCAGTACTCTATCCTCACCAAATTCATCATACAAATTTGCTGTTGATCCATACACGGAAAGCCTAATATCTTCTCCCATAATAAAAACATTTTGGTCTCTTCTCATTTCTTCAGCGATAGCTTCATTTATCGCTTCTAAAAAAATTTTTTCTGCCATTGATCTCTCCTTTTATAATTACGGTTTTGGGATAGGGTTTGCCCACATATCTTCAAATAAATCTTTTTCCTCAGGGAAACTGCTTTGCCTAGCAAAATCAACAGCTTCTTCAGTTTCGGCATATGATTTTTTTTCTATTTCTTTACATTCTTCTTCAGAAAGAACTCCTCTATCAATCAATTTTTTTGTATGAATTAAAATAGGGTCTCTATCTCTCCATTTATCGATTTCTTCCTGTGTTCGGTATTCTCCTCGTCTCACTCTGCCCAAACCAAGAGAGTGTTCTTCAAACCTATATGTTAGACCTTCTATCAATGTTGGCCCTTCTCCTTGCCTTGCCCTTTTTACGGCCTCAGTAGTGGCTTCATACATTGCTTCAGCATTTTGTCCATCAACTAAGACACCTGGCATATTGTATGCTTGTGCTCTATCAGAAACATTATCAACGGCAACAGAATTTTGATAGGAAGTGGTTATTGCAAACTGATTATTTTCGCAAACAAAAATTACTGGTAATTTCCATATAGAAGCAAGGTTCATTGATTCGTGACATGCACCTTGATTTGAGGCTCCGTCACCAAAAAAAACTACTGAAACAAAATCTTTCTTTCCTATTTTGGAAGCCAGGCCTGCTCCTGTAGCAACGGGAACTGAAGATGCAACAATGCCAGATTCCCCTAATATTCCAACAGAAAAATCAGCTAGATGCATAGACCCTCCTTTTCCGTTACAATATCCATCTACCTTGCCATATATTTCTGCCATTGCTTTTTTTATGCTTCCTCCTTTTGCCAAAGGGTGTCCATGTGAACGATGGTTACCAGCTATGTAATCTGTGTCTTTCAACGCCAAGCAAACACCAACTGCAACAGCCTCTTCTCCTATATATGGATGCGCTGCTCCAACAAACTCTCCTGCTTCATGGACTTCCATTACTTTTTCTTCAAAGGTTCTTATAGTCCACATTCTTTGAAGCATTAATTTTTGAACATCTTTGGTTATTTCCATAATTCTTTCCTATTTTTTTTACTCTTGGGAAATATCTTCATGTTGGGAAATAATATTGTCAAGTTTATAAGCTCTTCTTTTTTATTTTCATCTAATCAAGTTTGTTTTTTTTATAAATTTTAGCAATTTGTTTTTCTTGCTTTATAATCAAACTAAAATCATATAGTATTTATATATCTAGGGGTATTACCCTATACATTAAATTACGCGCGTGCGCGGGAGGCCAAAATGGCTAAAAAACCAGCAGAAAATAATCATCAGGGATCTAAAGACTATAGCGCCGAAGATATTACAGTAATGGAAGGATTAGAAGCTGTTAGAAAAAGGCCTGGAATGTATATTGGAACCACAGGCCTTGAAGGTGTACAGCATTTAATACATGAAATAGTAGACAATGGAGTAGATGAAGCTATGGCTGGCTTTGCTTCAAAAATAACAGTCATATTAAACAAAGATAAATCTGTAACCGTAATTGATGACGGAAGAGGAATACCTGTAGACATTCACAAAAAAACTGGAATGTCAGCAGTTGAAACAGTAATGACAACTTTGCATGCAGGTGGAAAATTCGGAGGCAAAGGTTATCAGGTGTCAGGGGGTCTTCATGGTGTTGGAGCCTCTGTCGTAAACGCATTATCAGAATGGCTGAAAGTTGAAGTTAGAAGAGATAAAAAAGTTTGGAATCAATCATACACTAAAGGAAAGGCTGATGCCCCTCTAGAAAGCAGGCCTCAGACAGATGAAGACCTAAAAGGAACAGGAACATCTGTAACCTGGCTTCCAGATACAGATATTTTTCCTGAAATAGACTATTCATATGAATCTATAACTACAAGATTTAGAGAAATGGCATACCTTAATCAAGGGCTAAACATAGAGTTTATATCTAATTTTCATGATCAATTGTGGCCTCACAATCAAGTTTCTTTTAAATTTGAAGGAGGGGTACAAAGCTTTGTTAGAAATTTGAATAAAAAAAGAACTGCAATACATGACAATATAATGTACGCAAATGAAGTTGTTGACGACATTGTTGTTGAAACAGCTATTCAATACAACGAATCTTTCATAGACAACACATTGTCTTTTACAAACTGTATTAGAACAGCAGATGGCGGAACGCATGTAACAGGATTTAGATCAGCACTAACAAGAGTGTTAAATGATTATGGGAAGAAACAAGGATTTTTTAAAGAAGAGATTGCATCTTTATCAGGAGAAGACGTTAGGGAAGGATTAATGTGTGTGGTTTCTGTAAAGGTAAAAGACCCTCAATTTGAAGGTCAAACGAAAGGGCGACTTGGAAACCCCGAAGTAAAAGGAGCCGTAGAGCAAACAATAGGAAAAAGGCTTAGTGAATTTGTAGAAGACAATCCAGATGACGCTAAAAGAATATTAAATAAATCATTGACATCTGCAAGAGCAAGGGAAGCTGCAAAAAAAGCCAGAGACTTAATAATAAGAAAAAATGCTCTAGACGGAGGGTCATTACCAGGTAAGCTTGCAGACTGCTCTGAAAAAGATCCGTTTAAATCAGAATTATATATAGTGGAAGGAGACTCTGCTGGCGGATCAGCAAAACAAGGAAGAGATAGAATCTTTCAGGCTATTCTGCCATTAAGAGGAAAAATACTAAATGTAGAAAAAGCCAGACCAGAAAAAATGTTAAATCATGAAGAAATCGTGGCTTTAATAACAGCTATTGGAACAGGCTTGGGTGAGGATTTTAATCATGAAAAACTAAGATACCACAGAGTTATAATAATGACTGATGCTGATGTTGACGGGGCTCACATAAGAACGTTGTTATTAACTTTCTTTTATAGAAACATGCCTGAATTGATAGGTAACGGAAATCTTTACATTGCTCAGCCTCCTTTATATAGAGTTTCACGAGGAAGAACGGGCAAATGGATTTATTCTGATGGTGATTTAAATAAATGGATTTCAGAAAAAATATATAATAATTTTTCTATAATTCATACAGAAAATAAAAAGGAAATCAAGGGAGCTGCTATTGGAAAATTTATGTCTAATGTTAAGTCATTTAGCGAATCTAAAGAAATAGCAAAAATATTAAACATTAGTGAAGAAGAATTTCTAAATTTAGCTGCAAAAAAAGCAGATTATGGAATCGATAAACCAGCAATAGAAATAAAAGAAGAAAATATTCAGCCTGACCTTTTTGATTCTGCTTCAAATGAAAGCGAAGAAGCTGAAGAAGCCTTAAAAGAAGTTAACGAAACAATCTCTGTAAATAACCATCCTTCAATAATCAAGGCACAAGGAATTTATCCTCTAATAAAAGATTATTTAGAGGGGTCTTTTGCAATCAAAAAAAATGATGAAATCATAGAAAAAGAATTAATGTGGGATGCAGTCATCACAAGCCTTGAAAAAAATGCCGATAAATCAGGATTCAACATACAAAGGTATAAAGGTTTAGGCGAAATGAATCCAGAACAATTGTGGGATACAACTATGGATCCTGAAAATAGAGTAATGTTAAGGGTTTCAGCAGAAGATGCTTTGGCCGCAGACGACATCTTTAGAACACTAATGGGAGATGATGTAGAGCCTAGGAGAGATTTTATTAAAACAAATGCCCTAGAAGTAAAAAATCTAGACGTCTAATTTTTTTACCTTTTTCTCTTCTTTGTTGTAATAATGCGTCTTAAGTGTTTTGTCATTATTTTTTTCTGAGACCTGATGCATAGCATCTGTTCCGTTTTTACCTAAAGCTAAGATGCTTCCTACAGAAACATATAAAACATCTGCTGCTTCTCTGCTGAGTAATTTTACAGACTTTTCATTGGAGTTTTTATTATATTCTTGAGCAAGCTCTCTTACTTCTTCAAGAAGTAAGCCTTCTCTTTCTTTAATCGCATCATGAAGAGGCTTAGAACTATCAAGTAAATTCCATCTTTCATGAAAATCGTAAACACTTTCAGCAATTGCATTTAAGGCATCTATAAAATCTTTTTTCGAATTTGTTTTTCTCAAACAAACTCTCCTTTTGAATTTATTTCAAATATTGATTCATAATTAATCCCTTTTTTACGTATTTTGTCAGATCCTCCCATTTTTCTGTCAAGAACACTCAAAACTAGTTTTATATCACAATTAATTTCTTCAATAGCAGAAATTGCTTGAAATAGAGAGCCACCAGTAGAAATGGTGTCATCTAAAACAACAACTGAAGAATTAGGCTTAATGTTTCCTTCGATTAATTTTTGTGTTCCATGATCTTTTTTATCTGATCGAACAAAGAAGCCGCTTAAAGGTTTTTTATTTAAAGAAGACAAAGCAACCGTAGCTCCTATCAAAGGTACTGCTGCCACTGCGGGTCCTCCAATATAATCAACATTATAGGCGTAAGACTTATCAATAATCCATTCGGCAATAATTTTAGAAGCTCCAGGATCCATCGATAGAAGCCTTCCGTCAAAATAAAAGTTAGATTTTAATCCGCTTGATAAAGTAAAGTCTCCATAAACAAGAGCTTTTAATTCAATTGCTTTATCTAATAGGTGTTTTTTAGTTTCTTTATCCATTTTTATATAATTTATTATCTTCTATATAATTAGCAATTTCTATTGGAGTATCATTATTTATTGGTTTATTGTTTATTATTTTTTTTCTAATTAATGATGAGCTTAAATTTGACAACTTCTCCATAAAAAAAACACCATTCTCAGAGTTGTTTTCTAAAAGCGAATTAGACCTTTTTATCACAATAAAATTATATTTATCTTTTAATTTTTTACCTTTTTTCCATTTGTCTATTTCTATATATGAGTCTTCTCCTAAAACTAATGTGTCTACGTTTGTATAATTTTCAGCAGAAATCAAATAATTTAAAGTTTCAATGGTATAACTAGGAGAATTTCTTGAAATTTCATAATCGATTAATTTAATATTTAAAGAATTTTTAAAAACCAACTCGCACATTTGAAATCTCTGCAAAGGGGTAGCAACTGGGGGCGCATTTTTCATGTAAGGATTGCCAGCAGGAACTATATATATTACTTCAGGTTTATAGTGAAAATTTATTTTTTCAATTATTTTAATATGACCATAATGAATAGGGTCAAATGTTCCTCCAAATAATACTGCTTTTATTTTATTATTCTTCCCAGGTAAATTCATAGTTTGAAATTTTTAATTTGTCTCCTTTTTGTATCCCAAGCTCTTTTAGTTCTTTGGAAATATTGGAGTTTTTTAATTTATATTGAAATTGTACTAATGCCTTCCAATTACTTAAGTCTGACCCTTCGGCCAATTGTAAAAAATTCCTGTCTAATATTTCATATGTGTTTTTTAATTTCTTAATTTTTTTCTTAGTAGTTTTTAGTGAAATTGTAGGTACAAGATCATCATATGTAAAATTATCAAATTTATCTAAATTCTTTTGTACATAGCTTAATATTTCTATGCTGTCTTTAGGCTCCTTACTAGAAAAGAAAAATGGAGGAACCTTAATAAGTGAAAATTTAGTCTTTATTTTATTTGTTATACTTTTCTTTTCATCTAAAGATAGCTTATCTGCTTTGGTTAGTAATGTTATAAAATTCCTAGATAACAATTTTTTGTCAAAACTTTCTACACAATTAAACAGACCATTAATCTGATTTTCAATGTCTTCATTTGCCGCTATTGTAAGACATATTATTTTTGCACCATAAATATGTTTAAGAAATTTTATTCCCAAGGCTTGAGTGCCCATAAGAGCTGGAAGTTCAAGCATTTTAATACTGGAATGATTTATTTTACTGATTGCAACTATAGGCATTCTTGTTGTATATGGGTAGTTTTTTATTTCTGGTTTAGCATTTGAAACCGCAGATAAAAAGGTTGATTTACCAACATTGGGTGGTCCAAGTAACAATAGATCAGAAAATAGCCTAAAATCTAATTCTAGAGTTGTTATAAGGGTGGTTTGGCCACCTTCAGCAAGCAAAGGCTCTTTATTTTGAGAAGAAACAAAAGAAGTATTTCCTTTTCCTCCTACCCCTCCCACAAATAATTCAATTTCGACAGAGTCACTTAAAATGGATGCCAGAAGATTTTTTTTAGACCCATCAACTTCCCAGACTAAACATCCAACAGGTAATTCTAAAAATAAATCTTTTCCCTTAGCTCCTGATTTATTCTGTTTGGATCCATCTTGTCCATTCCCTGCATTAAATGTCTTTTGGAAGTTATATTTAGACAAATCCTCTAAATTACGGTTGGCTTTTAAAATAATTTTGCCACCGTTACCCCCATTACCTCCGTCTGGTCCTCCTCTAGAATTTTTTGAATCTCTATTAAAACTGACAGATCCTTTTCCTCCATTGCCAGCTTTAACCTTAATTATTAATTTATCTTTCATATATATATTTTAATAATATTATTTAAGTCTGTTGATATTGTTAATAAAAGAATAGCATTCAACTTGAACATTTTTTGTTCAACAATGTAGAAATTTGTTCAACAAAGGTAAATTCTGAAAGAAAGAATTAATTTTGTAAAATACTTTTCTCTATTTCAGCTTTTAATTGAACATTTTTTGACAGTTCTTTTTTTATTTTGTTTACAGAATAAATTATTGTTGAATGGTTTCTATTGCCCAATAATTTTCCTGCTTGTGAAGTGGAAAAATTAGATTTTTCTATAAGAAGGTAAGCAGCAAATTGACGGGCATAATTAGTTTTCTTGTCGTTTTTTCTGCTTTTCAAATCCATTTCGCCTATCCCAAACATATATTTTGTTAGAGCAAATATTTTTTCAATGGAAATTGTTATATCTTTAATATTTTCGAGTTTGTAATCCTGTATTATATTAAGAACCATTTCCTCTGAAATATTTTTATTTAATAACTCTGAGTGTGCGACTAATGATTTTAAAATACCTTCAATTTCGCTAAATGAGCTAAATTTTTTAGAAGCAATAAAATCTACTAACTGTTCATCAAAATTTGTAAAATTTTCTCTAAATTTCTTTAATATGTATTTTTTGGATGTTTCTTTGTCTGGAGTTTGTATTTTTACAATCAACCCAGATTTTAAAATTGAAGTTAGCCTAGTGGACATATTGATTTTACTCGGATGATTATAGGATGTTACTATTACTTGTTTTTCAGATAACTGCAGTTGGTTTATCACATGAATTAAAGACTCAACTGTTTGTTTTTTTCCGGAAAAGAAATCAATGTCATCAATAATAAAAATATCGCAATCTCGATATTTTTTCATTTCATTTAAATTGTTGTTTTTTACAGATTTCACAAAATCATTTGTGTAAGCTTCACCCGTTACTGAAACAATATTAAGTCCTTTAATTTTTAAGGTTTTTGCTATTGCTTGAATAAGATGTGTTTTTCCTAGCCCCCACTCCCCATAAATATATAAGGGGTTATATAAGGTACCGGGGGTTTCACATACTTTTTTTGCTGCTGCAAATGCTAAGTAATTTGATGAGCCGGTAATAAAGGTATCAAAATTGAATTTTGGATTTATCCAAGAGCCTTTTATTTTACCTGCATCTAATTTTTTAGATTGCTCTATTTTGTGGCCAGAAAGAACGTATTTTATATTGAATGTTTTACCTGCAGTTTGCACGATTGCATCATTTATTGAGTCTTCTAATCGTTGCGAAAGCATTTCAATTGCAAAAATACTTTCTACAGAAACGATTAGTTTGTCTTCTTCTATAGTTAAGCCTTTTGTGTTTTTAAGCCATGTTTTAAATAAGCTTTCTTGGACCACCATTTCTAGGTATCCAAGAGCACCAGACCATATGTTTTTTGCACTATAATTTTCCAGGATTTACTCCTAAATGTACTTAAAAAAATTAAATATAAATACTAATTCAAATTGCGATTCTTTGCGACGAAGAACATTTGAAATGTTTCTAAAAAAATAAGAAACACTAATTACCGCATCATCAAAAAATATCATATAAAAATTTAAATTACATCGCCAAAAAATATAATGTTTTTATAATTTTTATTTTTTTTTAAATAATTTGTAAAATTTTTTCTTTTAACAGATAAGAAAATTTTTTTTGATACATAAACGCTTATAATTTAAATACCACAATTTATGAATAACAAATGAAAATTATTTTTTTTGGAACAACAATTGAATCTTTAGATTTACTTATAGCCATGTCAAAAAGGCATGAAATACAGGCTATTGTTTCTAAAGGCACTCCTAAGAATTCAAAAAGAAGAACTTTTAGCAAATCTGATATATTAGACTTTGCTTTTGAAAACAAAATCCTGTTTTTAGAGCCCAATGAGCTAAATAAAGGCTTTGAAGAGACTATCAAAAAATTAAAGCCAGACTTGTCTGTAGTTGTATCATATGGAAAAATTTTAAAAAATACACTTATTCAAATACCTAAATTTGGAACAATAAATATTCACCCTTCTTTGCTTCCTTTATATCGAGGCCCGTCTCCTATCCAAAATACCATTATCAATCAAGACAAAAATTCTGGTTTTACAATTATTCAAATGGATGAGGGTGTGGATACTGGTGACATTTTGTATAAAAGTAAAAAATTTATTCTTACTCATAAAGAGAAATATTCAGATCTACTAAAATTTTTATTCTATGAGTCTTCTAAAGTAATTAATAGTGTTTTGTTTGATATTGAAAAAGGCAATGTGATGCCACAAATTCAAAACTCCAATAAAGCATCTTATACAAAATTGATAAAAAAAGAATCAGGTCAAATAAATTGGGATGAAGCTTCTTCAGGTATATATGCTAAATATAGGGCTTTTAGTAATTGGCCTAAAATATATTCATTTCATTTAGAAAAAAGATTTATTATTCATAAATTAGATTTATCAGAAATGCTATCCACTAAACCAGGAAAAATTGAAAAGATAAATGGAAATATATATGTTCACTCTTCAACAAATATGCTTCAATTGCAAACAATTCAATTTGAAGGGAAAAAACAAATAGATGCTTTAGCTTATTTTAATAATTTTGACTTATCTAAAACAAATTTAAAGACTAAATAAGATGTAATTGCTATCCTTAAATTAAGTAAAAAAAAATATGGATAAAAATTCAAAAAAAATGAATAAACCCTCGTCAAATGGTAGATTTGGAAAATTTGGAGGTAAATTTGTACCGGAAACATTAATGTCATCTCTTAAAGAGATAGAAAATGCTTTTGAAGAAATTGAGAAAGATAAAACTTTTTGGGATGAATTAATTAACCTGCAAAAAGATTTTGTAGGAAGGCCAACTCCTATATACTTTGCAAAAAATTTATCAACTAAGCTAAATCAAAACATATGGATAAAACGAGAAGATTTAGCCCACACAGGTGCACATAAAATAAACAATGCACTTGGACAAGGTTTACTTGCTAAGAGATTAGGGAAAAAAAGAATTATCGCTGAAACAGGAGCAGGTCAACATGGAGTTGCTACAGCAACAGCCTGTGCGATGCTAAACCTAGAATGCATAGTTTATATGGGAGAAGAAGATATAAAAAGGCAGGCTCCAAATGTTTATCGAATGGAAATGTTAGGGGCTAAGGTAGAATCAGTCAAATCAGGGTCTAGAACTTTAAAAGATGCAGTTAATGAAGCAATCAGAGACTGGGTAACAAATGTTGAAACTACTTATTACATAATAGGTAGCGTAGTTGGACCTCATCCTTATCCTTACATCGTTAGAGAGTTTCAATCGATTATAGGCCAAGAGTCTAGAAATCAAATCCTTGAAAAAACAGGCAAATTGCCTGATTATGTTCTTGCTTGTGTTGGAGGTGGCTCAAACGCTATAGGTATTTTCTCTGCATTTGTGGATGATCCTTCTGTAGAACTTATAGGAATTGAAGCAAGCGGGGAAGGTATTAACACAGAGAAACATGCTGCAACCTTGACAAAAGGAACCCCTGGAATTCTTCATGGGTCTTTTAGCTATGTTCTCCAAGATAATTATGGTCAAATACAAGAAGCACACTCAATATCTGCAGGCTTAGATTATCCTGGAGTAGGCCCTGAGCATTCGTATTTAAAGGATATTGAACGTGCTAAATATTTTTCTGCAACAGATAAAATGGCTCTGCAAGGGTTTAAACTACTCTCAATAGAAGAAGGAATCATTCCAGCCTTAGAACCTGCCCATGCCTTAGGATTTTTGCTTGATTGGACCAAAGAAATAGAATCTAATAAAGATATTTTGTTTTTGTTGTCTGGAAGAGGTGACAAAGATATGGAAACTGTTTCCAAAAAAATAGATTCCAAATAATTTTTTAGTATAATCTAAAAAAAGTTTTATTAGGAAAACGCAAAATGAGCTTAAAGGGCCCTCTACAAGACATAGTTGTTGTGGAATTTGGAAATTTTGTTGCTGGACCAACCTCTGGTCAACTGTTAACAGACTTAGGAGCTACAGTAATAAAAATAGAGCCTCCTGTAGGAGAACCTTGGAGGCACTCTTCTACTAGCTCCCCGAAAGGCGAAAGCAGGCTATTTATTGCTTTAAATAGAGGAAAAAAAAGTGTTTGCATTGATCTAAAAACGCCTGAAGGACAAAAAGTCTGCCATGATATAGTTGCAAAATCCGACGCAGTAATTTCTAATAATCGAACATCCACATCAGAAAAGCTTAAATATGACTGGAAGACTTTGTCAAAAGTTAATCCTAAATTAGTATATGTTGAGTCTACAGCATATGGCCCTAAAGGCCAAAAAGCGTCTGAGCCTGGCTTTGATTTAATAATGCAGGCTTACACAGGAATAATGTCTACAGAAAATAAAATATACCATGGAGCCCCTAGTGCAGTAAGATCTTCCTCTTACATAGATTATTCCACCGGATATGCAATGGCACTGGGAGTTGTTTCAGGTGTATTGCAAGCAAAGACTACTGGGAAAGGAGTGTTGTTGCAAACAAGCTTACTTGCACAGGCTTTGTCTATGCAAGCCATGCAAGTCGTAAATGTTGATAAAGATTTAAGCCCTTCTCAAAACTGGATTAATAATAAAAAAGAATTTCTATTTGATAACAATGTTGATTATGAAAATATACAAAATGAATATTCTGTCCAAGGAGGTGCTCCTCAAATTGCCCAATACTACAGAGCATATAAAACTAAAAATGGAGCACTGGCTCTTGGCTGTTTAGCAATGCATGCAAGAAAAAGGGTTGCTTCTCTTTTTGAATTGGTAGACGTTAGGTTTGATGAACATAAATCATTTTCTGCAGAAGAGCTTTTAAAAATTGGCAAAGATTTTGAACAAAAAATGGAAGCTAAATTTTTAGAAAGAAATACTGATGATTGGATTTTATATCTACGATCTCACGATATCCCTTGTGAGCCCATGCAATTTACTGAAGAATTGGTAGATAATAAACAGGCAATTGAAAACAATTATGTAATAGAACTAGACCATAAAACAGGCAGTAAAGTTAGGTCTAGCGGACCTATATTTAATGTTTCTACTGGAAATGCCGAATTAAATCCATCTCCCTTGTTAGGAGAAAATACAAAAGAAGTTCTTCTTTCTATTGGGTATAGTGAAAATCACGTAAATAATTTATTTGACAATAAATTTATAGGTAAAAATCTTTAATATTGTTTAAGCAAATTTTTTGAATATATTGAAAGGCCTATTTTTGGCCTTTGTGATTCATGTTTAAATCTCAAGCATTTTCTTTCATCAATTTTATTCGGGTATTCTGTAGAAACATGGCAGTTAAAATAGTAACCACAATGCACAGGAATACATAAAGTTTTCCTATTTGAGATGGGACCACTTTGTCTTGGGTTTGATATTTGCATATTTAAAATGAATTTAATTTAATTATATTATTTGATGCTTTAATATCTATTTTTATGACTTGTTTCTTACCGATATATATGAGCCTATAACAACAAGAATAGTAGCAAAAATCAATTCTATTCCTGGTGTTTCATTTAATATGATCCATGCTAAAAAAACACCAAAAACCGGCTGCGATAGAGAAATAATGGTGATTTTTGATGGTAAGTAATTTTTTAATAACCAAGTTTGACCTATAAAACCAAATCCTGCAATAATAACTCCTTGATAAAATAGAGCAGCTAACAAGCTAAAGGAAAACATATAGTTTTGATTTTCAAAGAAGAAAGAAAAAGCAAAAAAAGAAATTATTCCTATTAATGCCTGAGATAACAAGATATTGATTTGAGGGATCTCTTGTGCAATTTGCGAAATATAAACTTGCCTTGCTCCTAACAACATGGCAGATGCAAGCATCATGATATCTCCCCATAAAAAATCGCTTTTTGTATTTTGTAAAGATTCCCAAAACAAGATTATTATTCCAGAATATGCAATAGCCATACCAAAGATTTTTAATTTACTAAGTTTGTCTTTTGGAATAAATAAATGAGAAAAAATTGAAGACCATAATGGAAATGTTGTTATCATAATTACACCATGTCCCCCAGATGTAAAATTTTGTCCAATATTCATAAATCCAAGTTGTATTGAAAAAAGAAAACCTACACCCAAAAGAGGAAAAACTTCTTTTGCCTGAATTTGAAATTTTTC
>Ga0066836_10000709_pt1 | contig 16662 bp, 18 predicted proteins | sample ETNtaG_18_FD_71568 | JGI IMG/M metagenome (GOLD analysis project Ga0066836, IMG submission 71568) | Marine microbial and viral communities from oxygen minimum zone, Eastern Pacific Ocean - ETNP201302SV91 | ecosystem: Environmental > Aquatic > Marine > Oceanic | place: Pacific Ocean: Eastern... | reverse complement strand
GGCAGGAAGAACAGATTCTGGCGTTCATGCTTTAGCACAAGTAGCGCACTTTGATTTAAAAAAAAAAATTAAAAGAAAAAAACTTCTACCTGCAATTAATCAAAATATAGGAAATAAACCAGTAACGGTACTTAAAATAAATAAAGCAAATAAAAAATTTCATGCGCGTTTTGATGCCAAAAAAAGAATTTATCAATATATAATTATAAACAGACAATCACCTTTAACATTACAAAAAAATAAAGCTTGGCATGTTCGTAAAAAGCTTAATGTAAAGGCTATGAAAAAAGGCGCTAAACTATTATTGGGCACACATGATTTTTCTACTTTTCGCTCATCTTCATGTCAGGCAAAATCTCCAATTAAAACAATAACAAAAATTTCAGTTATAAAAAGCGGACAGAAAATAATTTTTAATTTTGAATCCCAATCTTTTTTACAACAACAAGTTAGATCTATGGTTGGTTGCATTAAATATTTAGGTGATGGCACATGGAATTTAAATAATTTTAAACTGGCTTTTAAATCTAAGTATCGTCTTAAATGTGCGCCACCAGCACCAGCATGCGGACTTTATTTGAAAAAAATTAGTTATTGATTCTCTATTAAAGATTTTACGTGGTAATCAACACTTTCCCTAAGAGCATTTAGATCGTATCCGCCTTCTAAAATAGATACTACTTTTCCCTCACAAAGCTTTTTTGCAAGTGTTAGTATCCTTTTTGTTAAAGTGTAATAGTCTTTTGATTCTAGATTGATTTGAGCAAGGGGATCGTCTTTATGAGCATCGAATCCAGCTGATAATAAAATAAATTCAGGTTTAAATGCTTTAAGTTTTTTAAAAATGCTTTCATAAGCATTTAAAAATTCATGGGATTGAGTACCAGCACTTAACGGTACATTCAAAATATTATCTTTATTTCCTTTTTCATTAGCAGCTCCTGAGCCAGGGTAATAAGGGTACTGGTGTGAAGATATATACAAAACTTTTTCGTTGTCATAAAAAATATCTTGAGTTCCATTGCCATGATGAACATCAAAATCAATAATTGCTACTTTTTTTAATTTATATTTTTCTAATAAATAATATGCACCGACAGCAACATTATTATAAACACAGAACCCCATAGCTTTTTGTTTTTCAGCGTGGTGACCTGGCGGTCTTACAGCGCAAAAGGCGGTCTTAAAATCTTTTTTCATTACTCCGTCAATGGCAGTCAGAATTGAACCTACGGCATCCCTCGTAGCGTCTTTACTACCTGGAGAAATGATAGTATCCCCATCTAAAAAATTTAATCCATGTTTAGGAAAAGACCCGGTAACATTACTCAGATAATTTTTATCATGAGCATATTCTAAATATTTTAGATCAAATTTTGTGGGCTTCTTCCAAATTAAACTTTTTGATTTTATTTTTTTTAAGTGATCTATAACTACAGTTACACGATCTGCTCTTTCAGGGTGCCCTTGTCCCGTATTATGATTTAAGTATGTGTTAGTTGTGATGATTCCTGTTTTCATTACTTAAAATAATTTTCTAATATGTTTAAATATATATTAGTTAATTTTTTTAAGTCTGACAAAGGAACAGATTCATCAATTTTATGCATAGTTTTTCCAACTAAACCAAATTCTAAACAGGGAGCAATTTTTCTAATAAATCTTGCATCAGAAGTTCCTCCTGTAGTAGATAGTTTTGGCCTAATTTTGGTTATTTTTTTAATTGTATTTTGAACCATAAAAGTTGTTTTGTTTGGTTTTGTTAAAAAAGCTTCGCCAGAAATTTCGTATTTTATTTTAAACTTACATTTGGTTTTTCTAGTTATTGATTTAAATATAGAGTTTAGTTTTCTTTTCAACGAACTAGACGAATGTCTATTATTAAACCTTATATTAAATACAGCCTCAGCCGATCCAGGAATTACATTATCTGCATAATTATCTATATTAATTTTAGTTATTTCCAAGTTTGAAGATTGAAAATTTTTAGTACCTTTATCTAATTTAATCTCTTTTAATTTTTTTAAAATTTTAATAATTGAATTTGATGGATTGTTTGCTCGATAAGGATAAGCTACGTGGCCTTGAGTCCCAATTACGGTTAGTCGTCCGGTTATACTTCCTCTTCTTCCAATTTTAATCATTTCTCCAAGTTTATTAGGATTAGTTGGCTCTCCAACTATACAGAAATTAATTTTTTCCCTCTTTTTTTTTAAATATTCAACTACTCTTTTTGTTCCATTAATTGCTATCCCTTCCTCATCTCCAGTAATTAACAAACTTATAGAACCATTAAATTTTTTATTTTTTTCTTTAAATTTACTTACTGCTGACACAAAACAAGCAATCGAAGCTTTCATATCATTAGCTCCTCTACCAATTAATTTATTATTTTTAATAGCTGGTTTGAAAGGATTAATACTCCAATCTTTTATATTTCCTGGAGGAACAACATCCGTATGTCCAGCATAACAAAAGTTAGGAGATGATTTTCCTAATTTTGCGTATAGATTTTTAATATTTTTAAAATTAATTAATTGGCATTTAAATCCAAGAGATCTTAAATTTTTTGCTAAAATATTTATTGCTCCAGCATCTTTTGGCGTAACGCTAGGACATCGAATCAATTCTTTTGCTAATTTTAATTCACTGATTGGCATGAGTTTTTTTAATCTCTCAATAAATCGTTAATTGAAGTTTTGCTTCTTGTTTTTTCGTCTACTTTTTTTACGATAATCACACAATACAAAGATGGACCATCAGGATTATTTTTGCTAGGCATTGCTCCCGGCACCACTACAGAATAGTTTGGTACTTTTCCATAATGTATTTCACCTGTTGCTCGATCAATGATTCTTGTTGATGCTCCAATATAAACTCCCATGGATAAAACTGATCCTTTACCAACTATAACACCTTCTGCTATTTCCGCTCTGGCTCCTATAAAACAATTATCTTCAATGATCGTTGGGTTTGCTTGCATTGGTTCTAATACTCCACCAATTCCGGCACCACCAGATATATGACAATTTTTTCCAACTTGCGCACAAGATCCAACGGATGCCCAAGTATCAATCATACTTCCTACATCAACATAAGCACCGATATTTACAAATGAAGGCATTAAGACAACATTCTTTGCAATAAATGCTCCTTTTCTTACAACACCATTTGGAACATATCTAAAACCTTCTTTAATAAATCTCTTTTCGTTCCATTTATGAGTTTTACCTTCTACTTTGTCGTACCAAGCAGCATAGGGACCTTTAGAAATTTTCATTTTATTAACCCTGAAACTTAATAAAATTGCTTTTTTAATCCACTGATTAACAATCCATTCATCATTTTTCTTTTCCGCAACTCTTATTTTACCTGAATCTAGCAATTCTATAGTTTTACTAATAGCATTTAATATTTTTCTACTAGATTTAGAATTTACTTGGTTTTTATCGTTCCAAGTTTCATTAATTATTTTTTCAAAAGATTTTATATTCATTATGCAGCTTTAGCTAAGTTAATTTTTTTTAAAAATTCAGATAAATTATTTGTTCTATAATTTACAAATTCACTGTCTGAAAATTTGTTTGCCCATGGTTCATCATTTTCTATCCAAACTGTTTTCATACCCATTTCATATGCTGGTTTTAAATTTCTTGCAATATCTTCAACTAATACACATAATTTTGGGTCAATTTTATGTTTTTCGACTAATTTTTTGTAAGGTTTCAACAAAGGTTTTGGAATAAAATCAGCATCTACAATGTCAAAAATATCGTCAAAAAGTTGATCTATACCTATCTGTTTAGATACATTTATTGCATGCTTTCTTGAACCATTAGTAAATATAATTTTTTTTCCATCGAGCTTTTCAATTTCTTCGCTAAGCGCAGGGTCTTTTTGAAGGAAATCAATATTTATATCATGTACGAATTCTAAAAATTCATCCGGATCAATTTTGTGATTTTTTATCATACCATTTAGCGTTGTATTATATTTATAAAAATAATTTTTTTGGATTTTTTTAGCCTCTTCCACACTTATATTCAGTTTATTAGAAATATATTTGGACATTCTTTTATCAACTTGTTCAAAAACTTTAGTTTTTCCTGAATACAAAGTGTTGTCCAAATCAAATATCCAATACCTGATAGAATTAAATGATTTCATTTTCTTATAAGTGTTCCAGATCCTTTATCAGAGAATAGCTCAAACAAAATAGAATGTGGCTTTCTACCATCCAGGATCACAACTGCCCTTACTCCATTGTTTATAGCTTCGATACAAGTTTTAACTTTTGGTATCATGCCTCCATGGATTGTTTGGTTACTAATTAATTCTTTAGCTTCTGAAGTATTTATTTCTGCTATTAATTTTTCATTATTATCTAAAACACCATCAATATCTGTTAATAACATCAATCTTCTAGATTTAATACTTCTTGCTATTGCGCCAGCAGCAGTATCAGCATTTATATTGTAAGCAATTCCTTTTTCATTAAGACCCATTGGAACTATAACAGGAATAAAATCTTCTTTTATTATTTCCTTAAGTAGTTTTGAGTCTACCCTTTTTGGTTTACCAACATAACCTAATTCTTTATTTTCTTGTTCAACATAAATTATATTATTTTTTTTTATCGTTATAGATTTTGCTTTGCATGATTTCTTTTCTAAGGCATCAACAATTTCTTTATTAAATTCTGTCATGACACTTTCAACAATATTAATCATTTTTTGGTCAGTAACTCTTAAGCCCATAATAAATTTGCTTTTTATATTTTGTTCATCTAGCTTTTTTTTAATTCCCAAACCGCCACCATGAACAAGTATAGGAGTTAAACCTAACTTTTTTAAAATTACTACATCTTCGATTAAATTATCTAAAAGAGATTGATCTAATAGAACCTTGCCTCCACATTTTATTACTATTTTTTCTTTTGAATATTTTTTAATATATTTTTCTACTTCTTGGCTAGAGGGCCCGTTTTTTGGCCACAACTCTTTTATTTTATTTTCTAAATTTTGGACTGGTTGTTGCATTTTTTAAACAGTCTTTACTTTTGTCCCTCTCATAATTACCCACTGTTGTGCAATAGTTAATATGTTATTTACAGTCCAATATACGACCAATCCTGAAGGGAATGGGGCCAATATGATTGTTAAAAAAATCGGGAAAAACATAAAGATTTTTGCTTGCATAGGGTCAGGAGGAGTAGGATTTAATTTCTGTTGAATAAACATACTAATGCCCATAAGTATTGGCCAAGCGCCAATCATTAAAAAAGTTGGCGGATCCCAAGGAATTAAGCCAAATAAATTAAAAATAGAAGTCGGATCCCTTTCAGACAAATCTTTTATCCATCCAAAGAAAGGTTGATGCCTCATTTCTAGAGTCACATATAACATTTTATAAATTGCAAAGAAAAATGGAATTTGTATTAGGACAGGCAAACAACCAGAAATAGGATTTACTTTTTCTCTTTTATACAAAGCCATCATTTCTTGTTGTAATTTAGCTTTGTCATCTTTATGCAATTCTTTTAGTCTAACCATTTCCGGTTGAAGTATTTTCATTTTTGCCATTGACTTGAAAGAATAATTTGCGAGAGGAAAGAATATTAATCTAACCAAGGCAGTAATAATAACAATAGCTAAACCAAAATTACCAGTTAATCTGAAGAAATAATCTATTATAAAAAATAGAGGTTTTGTAAAAAAGTAAAACCAACCCCAATCTATTGCTAAATCAAATTTTTCTATATTTAACTGTTCAGCATAACTATCAATAACCGCAACCTCCTTTGCTGCTACGAAAGCATTTATATTGTTAGAGATAGAACTACCGGGATTAAGAATTTTAGCTTCTTTTATTATATAATTGGCTCTGTATTTTTGATTCTTAGCAACAAACTCAGCTTTAAATTCATTTCCTTTTTCAGGAACTATTGCTGTTAACCAATACTTATCTGTAATGCCCAGCCAACCTTTTGAACTATTAATAGTAAATTTTTCTTTCTCTATATCGTCATAATCTTTTTCTTTAAGTTCTTCACCAAAAACTCCAAGAAAACCTTCATGCAAAATATATATTTGCATGCTATCAGGCTTACCCTTTTTATTTATTTGTGCGTAAGGGTAAAATTGAAAAGATTTACTTGAATTATTTTTTATACTTTGTGTTATTTTAAATAAAAATTTGTCGTCCAATTCAATTTTTTTATTAAAAATAAGTCCATCGCCATTATCCCAAACAAGTGTAACGGGATTATTAGGGGTGAGTGTATTATTGCCTGAAACTTTCCAAATTGTGTCAGCCAAAGGTAATTTTATATTTTCGTTTCCTCCAGAAGCCCAACCAGTTTCAATAAAATATTCTTTTGAAGAGTTTTTTGGATTTAAAAAAACAACTTTACTTTCATCATTTAAAGTTTTGTTATAATTTTTAAAAATTATGTCATCTATAATTGCACCCTGTAATGATATTGATCCTTTGATATTGTTATTTTCAACTTTTATTCTATCTGTTTTATTGATTAAATCGATTCTAGAAATTTCATTTTGAATTTCTTGTTTATCTTCAGTAATTGAAGGCGAAGTTCCTTCATTATTTTTTGTTGATTCATTTTTTGTTATTTCTTCTTCAACAATTGGGGGATCAAAAAAAGTTGCCCAACCAATCAAAACTACAGTTGAAAGAACTATAGCCATTAATACATTTCTAAAATCCATTTACTTCTTTCCTTTTTTTAAGTTTGGAGCAGGATCAACGCCACTACTTCCGCCTAAAATTTTAATCGGATGACATCTTAAAATTCTTTTTATTCCTAAAAATGTACCTTTAATAAAACCATTAAGTTTTAAACAATCGATAAAATAATCAGAACAAGTAGGAAGATATCTACAGTTTGATGGAAAATACGGTGAAATAAAATATTTATAAAATTTTATTATTAAAATAAAAAGTTTATCAATCAATTTCATAATTTTTAATTTATATATTTAATTTTTTTAAACGCCTTATTTACTTCTCCAAGAACATTTTCAAATTTATCTTTGTATACATTATTTTTTCCTAAAATTACATAAGTGCAGTTGGGGTCTATTATCCTACTTTCTTTATAAATTTTTTGAACAGCATATTTCAATTTGCGTTTTATTTTGTTTCTAACAACAGCATTTCCAATTTTTTTTTTCATTACAAAGCTTATATTTAAATATTTGTTGAAATTTTTTAAATTTTTATCAAAGTAAATAGTAAAATACTTTGTATTTAATTTTTTTTTCTTTAAGATTTTTATAAAGTCATTACTGCGGTTTAAGCTCTTAAATTTGATCATTTTTTAAAATGAATTTAGGTAGATATTCTTTTTCTTCCCTTTGCTCTTCTTCTTGCAAGAGTTTTTCGCCCACCTCTTTTTTTCATTCTGGATCTAAATCCATGTCTTCTTTTCCTTACAATTTTGCTTGGTTGGTATGTTCTTTTCATGAAATTTATTTAGTTCTTCTTAAAATTTTTTGATAGTTATAAGTAATAAGATCGTATAAGTACAGTTAAAAATTAATTTATGAATTTAAATTCGCTTCATTTTAAAGTTATTCTAGGAGCAATCTATTTAACCATAATTTCAATAGGTTTATATTTTTTGTTTTCCGCCGTAGATATTAAAGATTTAATGAGCTATGAATTTATCAGGATTAATAAAGATATTATCCTAAAATATAAAAGCGAAAATTTTTTATTTCTAGGAGTCGTTTTTTTTATCTTCTGTATTATTTGGGTTTTATGCCTTGGCTTTGCAATGCCACTTCTAATATTTTCAGGTTTTGTTTTTGGTAAATGGTGGGGGATATTAATAGTTTTAACTTCCACTACATTAGGAGCAACTTTATTATATATGCTCGTAGGTTTTTTCTTTCGAGAAACAATTACTGAAAAATTGGCTCCAAAATTTTCCAAGTTAAAAGAATTTTTTATTAAAAATGATACTCTCTATTTTACTTGTTTCAGGTTTATAGGCGGAGGCGGGGTGCCTTACGCAGTACAAAATGTTCTTCCAATTTTATTTAATATGTCTGTTAAAAATTATCTTTTTGCGACTTTTGTTGGGAGTATGCCTTCAATGTTCGTAACAGTTTCGCTGGGTCATGGTATAGAAAAAGTTATAGATCAAAATGCCACACTAAGCGTTTCCACGGTTTTATTCTCGCCAGACATATACATTCCAATAATTGCCTTTTTTGTAATATTAATTACTGCTTATGCTATTAAAAAAATCTACTTTAAAAAAAAGGATTTCTAATTTGAATAATAATTTCTATGGAACATAAATATTTAGATAAAATTAAAAGTCTTGAAGGACCGCCTAAAAAAATTAATATTTTTTCCGGAAAGGAATTAAAAATGATGCAAGAACTTTATAAGGATCTTCCTGAAAGAGTATTTAATAAGAATCAAAAAGTAAGAAAAAAGGTATGGGAGCAAAATTATAATAAAGAATTAGATAAAATTTATTTTAGCAAAATAAAAGAAGTTTTGGGTGAATTTAAAATGGATAATTTAAAATCTAAATCGGGAGATGATTATTATGGGCTTTTTCACGAAAGCTTTGGACCTTTACCAATTCATGTTGATTCAGGATTTAATGAAGAAGATATAATATATAAACAAGTAGTGACACCCTTGGCTCCTATAGGTGATACTATTTTTTTTAAAAAAAGGTGGTACGGTCGTTCAACTAGTTTTACAATTGATTCTGAAGAATTAAAATTTAAACCTAAAGATGATCAAAATGATAGATCAAACCAACACTTAGGAGAAAAAGAGTTTGATAAAGAGATACATAAAAAATATTTAACACATATTGACATTAACAATCTTAAGGGAATGGAGATAGATTTTATATATGAGTGGAAATTTGGAGAATCTTTAATTGTAGACAGAAGTCATATTCATTGCGCTTCTACAAGAATTAATAATAAGAAACTGGGCTTAACTACTTTTACTAAAAAATGATTAAGGCTTTGCTCTCAAAAATAATAAAAATAATTTCAAAAACTTTCATTGCACTTAAAATAAATTCTAGAGTAGTAAATCAACTTAATAAGCTACGTTCTGAATCTCATAAGAAAGAAGACCATACTAATTTAGTTTCAAAATTAATGGAAAATAAAAAATTGGCTGCGTTAGATGTAGGTGCCCAAGGTGGTTTTTTTAATGAGAGTCTTTTTTCTAAAAAATATGACTCTTTTTTTGATGCTATTGTGGTTGAGCCGATTCCAGATGAGGCAAAAAAACTTGAAGATAAAAATTACAAAGTAATTCCCAAAGGTTTATGGAGCGAAAATTGCAAAAAAAAATTATATATTTTAGGAAAACGTCCCGGAAGTTCATCCATGTATAAACCAAATACAGAAACGTTTAATTTATATGATTTTAAGGAAAAAGATTTTCATATTTTTGATACTACTAATGAAATTGATATTGAATGTACAACTATAAAAGAAAGTTTGAAAAATTTTAAAGTAAATAATCTAGATTTTTTAAAGATTGACACACAAGGTTCGGAATTAGAAATTTTAAAAGGTCTAGGAGAATATTTCCCGTTAATGATGAAAATAGAAGCGCAAATTATTCCTATGTATAAAAATGTTCCTGACTGGAGTGAGCTAGTTAATTATTTATCTAAAATAAACTATGTGACTTGCGAGTGGATAGAAATAGGTAAGCATATAACAAGAACTCCTGCAGAAATGGATATGATTTTTATTCCCAATTATTTAACAGAATTTGGAAAAAAAATAATCATTTCAAGACAAAAAGAGTTTATATGCCTAATGTTAATTTTTGGTCAAATTAGACTTCTACAAAATATTTCTTCAAAACTTAATTTTACAGCCAATTCTGAAATTCAAAAATTAAGGGATAAATTTTTTTATTAGATAAAATTTTATTTTGTTTGTCTAAATAGGTTTACTATGCTACTTTTCTTTTCTTTAAAAGGATTCAAATGGCCAAGGTATTACTAGTTAATCCACCTTTTTATAGATTGTTAGGATCACACTATAATGCAAATTCTTTAGGAATTGCTTATATAGCATCCTATCTAAATAAACGTGGCCATAATGCCTGGCTCTATAATGGTGACTATTTAAGTGATAAAAATTACGGAAATTTAAAAAAATTATTTGAGAATTTTAAAAGTTATAAAAATTATTTTAAAGATACAGATAATGCATTATGGCATGAGGTAAAAGATAAAATATTATCATTTAAACCAGAATGGGTTGGATACACATCCTACACCGCAAATATAAGTGCAATAAAAATTATTTCTGATAAAATACGCGAAGCAAACCCGCAAATAAAACAAGTCATTGGTGGTGTGCATGCAACTTTAGATAAGAAAATCTTAAATACATTAACAAGTATTGATTACAGCATACAGAGAGAAGGTGAAGAAGCCATGACTGCTTTGGTCGAAAATAAAGATCCAACAACTATTCCAGGTGTAATTTCTAGAGGAAAAGATTGTTTAATTGATAAAGGTATAGCTCCCGTAATCAAAGATATTGATAATCTTCCAATGCCAGAGAGGGAAAAGTTTTGGGGCATTCCTAAATCTGAAAGAAAAAATGTTGATGTTTCTTATATTAATACCATTAGAGGATGCCCTTACAAATGCACTTATTGTGCATCACCATTTCATTGGGATAGAAAAACAACTCGATTGAGATCACCAGAGTCGGTAATAGCCGAAATGAAACATTTAAAAGAAAAATATTGGCATGGCACAAAGTACGATTACAGCGCTTCAGCCAATATGGCTGCAAAAGAGTCATTAAAAATTGAAGATAATACTTTAGTGTATTTTGTGGACGATGTTTTTACAGTTAATAAAAAAAGAGTTAAAAAACTTTTAAGAATGATGATTGATCAAAAACTTGGCATGAGATGGAAATGTGAAGCAAGAGCTGATCATTTGGATGATGAAATATGTGAATTAATGGTTGAGGCCGGTTGTGAAAGAGTAAAAATTGGTTTTGAATCTGGTAGTAACAGAATTTTATCTCAAGTAAAAAAACTCGAAACTAGGGAAGAAATGTTACAAGGTGCTGCAATGTTAAAAAGGGCTGGAGTTCCTTTCTCAGGATATTTCATGGCTGGATTTCCCGGGGAGACCGATGAAGATGTAAAACAGACGATTGATTTTGCTAAACAAGTAGATGCTGACTATTATTCATTGTCAGTTTTGGCGCCTTACTATGGAACGGAATTATATGATCAATTAATGGCAAATGGTCACGCTCTCGATCAACAACCATGGGAGTATTTTTTTCACCAATCGCCAAAATTAATGGTTAATAACAAAATCTCTTCTAAAGTTATGGAAGAATTTTTAGCCCTTAACGATCTAAATAATAAAAATCAAAAAAAAAGAGGGTATATTTAGAAATTAAAATTTCATTTATTATATGAAAAAAGAAATACCTCTTTTGCGACTAAACTACACAAATAATGAAAAAAAATACATTACCGAAGGATTAAAAGAAATTTTAAACAGCGGTTATTTAACGATGTCAAAAAAAGTTTCTCATTTTGAAGAACTTTTTGCTAAATTTATTGGAGTAAAATTTGCAGTTGCAGTAAATAGCGGAACCAGTGCCTTAGAAATTCCTTTAAGAGCTTTAAATGTTAAAGGAAAATCTATTATAATTCCGACAAACACATTTATGGCAACACCGCTAGCAGCCCTACATGCTGGTGCAAAAGTAATATTTGTTGATTCGTCAAAAGATGACTTATCAATAGACCTAAAAGATCTAGAAGAAAAAATTGCGAGTAATACAGTGGGAGTTATCCCTGTTCACATAGGAGGAGTTATTTCACCCAAGTGGGATAAACTAAAAAAAATCTGCAGATCAAATAATTTATTTATTTTAGAAGATGCCGCCCATGCTCATGGTTCAAAAATCAATAATAAAAATGCTGGATCTTTAGGCGTAGCAGCAGCTTTCTCTTTTTATCCTACAAAAGTTTTTAATACTGGAGAAGGGGGAATGATAACTACAAATGATAAATCTCTTTATAAAAAATTTGTAACACTAAGAAATCATGGAAAAAAAGACCCTGACCAAAATATTCATTCAGAGTTGGGTTATAACTGGAGAATGGCAGAAATAAATGCTTTGCTTGGTATACAACAAATGAAAAAAGCTAAAAAAATTTTATACGATAGAAGAACACAAGCAAAACTATATGATAAATTGTTGGCAGACACTTCAAGTTTACAGTTGTTAAAAATACCAGAAAAAATTAAAAGTTCATATTATAAATATATAGTTTTTGTGAACAGCAAAATTAGAGATAAAATTAAGAAAAAAATGAAAAATTTTTTTGGGATAACTTTACCTGGGGAAGTATATAATAAACTTTGTCATTCTCAGCCAGTAATTAAAAAAAATAAAAATATTGTAATTAAAATTGGCAATCAGTCTTTTAGAAATGCAAAAAAAATTGCATCCGAACAATTATGTTTGCCGCTGTATCCTGGTTTAAAAAATAGCGAAATAAAGTATGTTGTTCGATCCTTAAAGAAAACATTAAATGAATTTATATAGTATTATATGTCTAGAAATGTTTTAGTAACTGGTGGTTGTGGTTTTATAGGCAGTCATATTGTAGATGCGTTGGTAAAAAAAAAATATAAAGTAACTATTTTTGATTTAATTAAACCTAAAAGAAGAGATGTTAAATTTATAAAAGGAAGTATTTTAAACAAATCTCTAGTCAAATCTTCTTTAAAAAATATAAACTATATTTTTCATTTAGCGGCGGTATCTGATATTAATAAAGTAAGAAATATTCCCTCTTCTACTATTGAAACAAATGTTTTAGGTACTACAAATCTCCTTGAAGCATGTCGAAAAAATAAAATTAAGAGATTTATTTTTGCGAGTAGCGTTTATTCTTATGGAAGTTCTGGAAATTTATATACAACATCAAAAACAGCTTCTGAGTTAGTAATTAAGAATTATAATTTATTATTTGGACTGAATTATACAATATTTAGATATACTACGGCCTACGGTCCAAGAAATAGAGGAGTAGATGCTGTTTCAATTTTTGTTAAGCGTTCTTTAAAAAATTTAAACTTAATTATTTTAGGAGATGGAAGTCAAAAACGTAATTATCTTTATGTAAAAGATTTAGCCGAAGGATCCATGATTGCATTAAAGGATAAAACGAAAAATAAAATTGTTACACTGGCATCAAAAAAAAATATAACAATTTTAAATCTGGCTAAAATTATTTTGAAACTTACAAAATCGAAATCAAAAATTATTTTTAAAAAAAAGAAAAAACGGTTTGATGATTTCACTTCCAATTATAATTACAATAAATCCAAAAAATACCTATTTGGCTGGAAACCCAAATACAACATAAAGACTGGTCTAACCGAGTATATTGGGCTCTCGTAAAATTAGAATTATCAAATATAAAGTTTTTTAGTAAGCAAGAAATTGCCATATTATTTAAGTAACTTGACAATAGAGCAAACAACGAAGTAAATACAAATAGCAACTGATGGTAAATTTATGGGCATACATTACGACTATAAATCAAAACGTGGCGAAAGGGCCATGTTGAAAGAAGCAAAAAGAAAAGCTCGTTTAGCTCAGCGTAGAGCAAAAAAACTATTAGCTTCTGGTCCAGAAACTCCAGCAAAAGAAGAAATAAAAACTCACGATATAAAAAAGACTATAACATTAGAAGATTTGACAAATCCAAGTCAAAAATAAAATGGATGCAAATCAATTTAAAAAAAGAACAAAGGAAAAAAAGAATCGAAAAGTTACTAAAAAACAATCTTAAAAAAAGAAAAATATTTCAAAAAAAAATCAAAAGAATAGAAGTTTATAAATGAGCGTTTTGTCAGATCGTTGGATTAAAAAAATGGCTTTAGAGAAAGAAATGATCAAACCATTTATTGCAGAACAAAAAAAAGGAAAAATAATTTCTTATGGTTTATCTTCTTTTGGTTATGATGCAAGAGTTTCTAATGAATTTAAAATTTTTACCGATGTAGATTCAGCTGTAGTAGATCCAAAAAATTTTAAGGATAATAGTTTTGTGACAAGAAAAGTTGATGAATGTATAATACCACCGAATTCCTTTGTGCTAGCGAGTACTGTGGAGTATTTTAAAATACCAAAAGACGTTCTAGTAATATGTCTTGGTAAATCAACCTATGCAAGGTGCGGAATAATAGTTAACGTCACTCCTCTTGAACCAGGTTGGAAGGGTCACGTTACACTTGAGTTTTCTAATACTACGCCGCTGCCTGCAAAAATTTATGCTAATGAAGGTGCGGCTCAATTCATTTTTTTAAAAGGTAATGAAGAACCATCTGTAACCTACGAAAAAAGAAATGGAAAGTATATGAATCAAACTGGCGTTACACTACCAAAAGTATAATTTTATAAGTTAATGGAAAAACTTGAAATTAAAGGTAGGAAAAAATTATCAGGAACCGTTATTATTTCTGGTTCAAAGAATGCAACTTTACCAATACTTGCTGCAACAATATTAGCTAACAAAAAAATTGTTATAAAGAATGTTCCAATAGTGCGCGACGTTGAAACAATGGTTAGTCTACTAAATACTATTGGGTCAACTGTTAAATTAAATACAAAAAAAAAAATAATTGAAATTCATAATAAAAAAAAATTAAAAACATTTGCTCCTTATAACTTAGTAAGAACTATGCGTGCAGGAGTTCTAGTTTTAGGACCACTATTGGCAAAATATGGATCTGCTAAAATATCTTTACCTGGTGGATGTTCTATTGGATCTAGGCCAATAGATTTGCACTTAAGTGCACTTAAAAAAATGGGAGCAAGTATAAGAGTAAAAAATGGATATATCATTGCCTATGCAAAAAAGGGGTTAAAGGGTTGTTTAATTAAATTTCCAAAAATATCTGTGGGAGCAACACAAAATACATTAATTGCATCATGTTTTTCAAAAGGAAAAACAAAATTAAGAAACTGCGCATCAGAGCCTGAAGTTCTAGATTTAATTAATTTTCTAAAGAAATTAGGATGTAAAATTAATAAAATAGGTAGAAGGAGTATAGATGTAAATGGTGTAGCAAAATTAAAATCAACAGTACACACAGTTATATTTGATAGAATTGAAGCAGGAACCTACATAATTGCAGCTGCCATAACAAATGGAAGATTAAAAATTACAAATATAGATCCTAAAATTATTTCTACAGAAATTAATTTATTAAGCAAGATGGGTGTTAAAATACTAAGGAAAAAAAATTATATTGTTGTAACTTGTTCAAATAAAATTAAAGGAATTAATACTGAGACTCAACCTTACCCAGGTTTTCCCACAGATCTTCAAGCTCAGTTAATGGTTTTGATGACAAAAGCCGAAGGAATTTCCTTAATAAAAGAAAATATTTTTGAAAATAGATTTATGCATGTTTCAGAACTAAGAAGAATGGGTGCTAATATTGAAGTTACGGGAAATAGAGCAAAAATTTATGGGGGGAGTCAACTTTATGGGGCCGAATTAATGGCTACTGATTTAAGAGCTTCGGTTAGTTTGGTTTTAGCAGCTCTCAACGTCAAAGGAAAAACAGTTATAAATAGAATCTATCATTTAGATAGGGGATATGAAAAAATTGAAAAAAAATTATCAAACTGTGGGGCTTATATAAGAAGATTAAAATGATATTTAAAAAAAATTAAATAATTAAACGTTGAACTATGATAATACTTTTAATAAAACTAATAAAAAGGATTTAAATTGTCTAAACAAGATTTTTTAGAATTTAGGGGTGAGGTAAAAGAGCTTTTACCAAACGCTATGTTTAAAGTTAAGTTGGAAAATAATCATGAAATTTTGGCACATACTGCTGGTAAGTTAAAAAAAAATAGAATAAGAATATTGACCGGCGATAGTGTTTTAGTTGAGGTTACACCATATGACCTTACTAAAGGTAGAATAATTTATAGGTTTTAATTAGGCCAGGTAGCTCAGTTGGTAGAGCAGAGCCCTGAAAAGGCTTGTGTCGGCGGTTCGATTCCGTCCCTGGCCACCACGTCCTGAGCAAATTATGAAGATTTAAAGATGAAGTGGTTATCCTTTTTAAAATCAAGCGGCTGTTTATAAATTCTTAATAGATTATAATCTAAAATTAAATCTTTATTTTCTTTCAAAACTTCTAAATACTAAATTAAGATTTGTTTGCTGTAGCATTCTACCTAATCCAATCGCGTGATCTGCATACAATTTTTGTTGAGTACACAACACCACAAGGTACAACTTTTGGAGCAGAATATTTTCCAGGAGAAGCAGTACTAGGAAGTGGAAGCAGAACTGATACAACGACTGCAGATGCAGACGCTGGTACTTCATCAGTTGATTATACTGCTAAAGCAGAAGTAAAAGATATAATTTCATTATACGTAGAACCAACTTACATGGTGAACGATATGTTTGGTGTTTACGGTAAAGTAGGAGCAACTAACCTGAAGGTATTATCTTTAGAGAACATTGACTCAGGAGATAATTCAGCTAACTACCCAGATGATGATGTTTGGGGAAGCATGTTAGGATTAGGTGTTAAAGCAGTAAGTCCAATCG
>Ga0066836_10000708_pt1 | contig 16688 bp, 10 predicted proteins | sample ETNtaG_18_FD_71568 | JGI IMG/M metagenome (GOLD analysis project Ga0066836, IMG submission 71568) | Marine microbial and viral communities from oxygen minimum zone, Eastern Pacific Ocean - ETNP201302SV91 | ecosystem: Environmental > Aquatic > Marine > Oceanic | place: Pacific Ocean: Eastern... | reverse complement strand
TCAGAATCATACATAATTTCCACATGGGAAGATGGAAGTTTCATATTATACGAACCAACAAATAGCCAAAATGGAACTATCAGTTATATGACTGATGCAGGTGGCTCTGAAGGTGATTATGGTGGAGCTATAGTTGAATGGTCGCATGAAATCAAACATGAAAATGGACAAGAAAGTCAAGCATCTTGGCCACAGGTTCTACGTTCTGATGATGGATTTGTCCTCTGTGAAGGTACTCAGTGGGTATTACTAAATTCAGAATCAGGAATTGAAATTGAAGATGAAAGAAGTTCCATGGATTGTATTCTTGGTCTTAGAGATGAATACAATTCGAATACAAACCCTTCGTGGGAAAATTGTGATGGTCATGAAGTCCCGCAAGATTGGAGATTAATTGGTAATATAATGAGTCCAATTCCTCATTTGAATGATTTTGAAGGTTCTCAAGAATGCATTGGTGCAAATGGAAATTGGCAGAGAATGTTTCCAGAAAGTTATCACGGTGTTGAAAGCATTATTTTGGTCGAAGAAATTGGTAATCATCACTTCTTGATTGTATCCAGTCAATGGGCAGGAATGGTTGTTTATCCAGAAGTATCTAGCGCAGCATTTGGTAGCGAATTGGCTGATGTTGAAACAACTTGGGAGAAAAGCCTAGACGGTGATGAAATGTTCACATCTGCTACTTACGGGTCTGCTCCAGGGGACGAAATCAGTGATGATGGAAAATTACTAGTTCTAGGGACAAGTGAGGGTTCTGTTACAGGCTGGACAATGAATTTAACCACAGGAAATGTTGAATCTGATAGTAGTATGAAATTTGATTCAAGAGATGCTTTCAATGAACCTATTCGCGGTTTATTACTAGCTGATTGTTGTAATGGAGGAAGTAATGACCTATGGGTAGTTGAGGGGGATCAACTCAGAATGTTCATGGGTCCATTATTAGTAGAAAAGGCTCTTGGATTGAAAATTTCTGGAATTAACCAAGTGAATATGACTTTACACACAATAGAAAATTCGAATCATGATTGGGAAGATGGGGTATTATTGATAGAAAGAAATGGAGGTTGGGTTTCAACGGTTTACGACCCTAGTGAATTCCAAAAAGAATTTGCCTTTGTCATTGATGGATTGGGAGGTGTACACTGGGCTGACATTATAGCTCTAGTGATTGCAATTAGTTTGATGATTGCACTCATCAAATATCCTGAATGGTATGTGGTAAACACTGTGGGTATATTGGTCGGAGCTGGAGTTATTACCATTCTTGGGGTTTCATTTGATGAATGGTTAATCATTCTCTTCATGGTATTGGCTGCCTGCTATGATGCTTGGGCCGTTTACAAATCCAAGCATATGCTAGAACTAGCGGATACAATGATTGGGTTGAAATTGCCAATATTGCTTGTTGCCCCTCAAGACAAAGAATACTCCTTCCTTGATGAAGGTGAAAATGTGATGGCCGATAGAGATGAGGTCTCAAAGAATGAATCCACGCAATCTGATGTGCAGGCTAATCAGCCACGACCGATAAAGAAAGGTGGAGAGGCAATGTTCATGGGTCTTGGAGATGTTATATTCCCTGGAATGTTGTGTATTTCCGCAATGACTTGGTTACCCGAAATGAGCGGACCCCTTGGATGGGCTGCATCAACTTGGGTAGCCCTAGGTACAATGATTGGTGGTTTGTTCGGTTATCTGTGGCTAATGACTTATGTTGCACGTGGAAAGCCACAAGCAGGGTTGCCTTTATTGAATGGTGGTGCCATTTTAGGATATGTTATTTCTGCAATGATTTTCGTTGGTAGTAGTGCCTTTGAATTCAACATTAGCCTATTCTGACCCGCCGGCGCCTTCAAGCGCGATAAGCGGTTCCGTAGGAACCGGAGGCCCCCACCATGCTCGACATTAGGATGTTTCGAGACCATGCAGATGTAATCCGTGCTGATTATGACAAACGTGGTATCCCTCATGATTCGATTGATGCTGTAATTAGTCTTGATGAAGCATGGAGGAAATCCCAATACGATGCTGATCAATTGCGTCGAAAGAGAAACGAAGCCGCACGTGGAATTGCTGCTGCAAAGAAGGCCGGTGATGAGGAGGCATTTGCTCTAATCAAATCAGAAGTTGATTCAATCGCATCGGAGATAGAAAAACTGGGAGTAAAAGCAGAACAACTCCAAACAGAACGTGATGCTATTCGAATGAGTGTTCCAAATATCCTTCACGAGAGTGTTCCTGCAGGAAACGATGAGGAAGGAAATACACAGCATAGTATGCATGGAATGAAACCTGAATTCTCATTTGACCCTCGAACCCATAACGAATTAATTGAAATGAACAAATGGGTCGATTTACCACGAGCTGCGAAAGTTGCGGGAAGTCGATTCTATTTTCTCAAAGGTGATTTGGCAAGGCTTGATCTAGCACTACAACAATATGCTGTTGATTTTATTAATTCCAAAGGATATACATTCGTACAACCTCCTGCTATGATGAATAGGCATGCATACGAAGGAGTGACCGATTTAGGCGACTTTGAATCAGTAATGTACAATGTACAACCTGATGGCCTATACACCATTGCCACCAGTGAACACCCTCTGACTGCAATGTTCATGGACGAAGTTATCGAACCTAGCCTACTTCCAATCAAAATGGTCGGTGTTTCACCTTGCTTCCGACGAGAAGTTGGTGCACATGGTCAAGGTGACAAGGGTATTTGGCGAGTACATCAATTTACAAAAATTGAGCAAATAATCATCAGCCATCCAGATGACTCATGGGATTTTCATGAAGAATTACTAACCAACTGTGTTGAATTATGGAACAATCTTGGATTACACTATGAAGTGGTAAACATATGTACAGGTGATATGGGCACTGTTGCTGCCAAAAAATACGACCTTGAAGCTTGGTTACCTGGACGAGGTGAATACAAAGAAGTGGTATCTTGTTCAAACTGTACTGATTACCAAGCCAATCGTCTTCGGATGCGGTATCGCACACCAGATGGGAATTCGGCAGTTCATACTCTAAACTCTACTGCAGTTGCAACATCTAGAGCCCTCGTTGCGATTATGGAGCAATATCAACTTGAAGATGGTCGTGTCCAAGTACCTGAGTGCTTAATATCAAGAATGAATGGAAAGACACACCTAGAACCTTGTGAATGGTGATTGAATGCGAGCTATCATGCTAACCTTGCTGTTTTTCATATCCACATTTAGTGGTTGCTTTGGAAATATCGATGATTCTGAACCTTCGGCTAATCTTGTAGTTTCTGAAGATTTGAATTCGAATACTGCACTTCGAGGACAAATCTTCACAATAACAATTGAATCCAATGTTGATTATACAGTTCATCGAGCGAATGGTACGTTCTTTGTCGATGAGTTTGGCGTATTCCGAGACGATATGAACATGATTTTCGATGAATCGATAAAAAAAGTCAAACTACTGATTATGGATACTGAATTGTCCTCGATTGACTTGATGATTACTGCCGGGAATGAAATTTGGAATGGAACCATAGAACTCATCGATAGCGATGAAATGATGATTGTAGATGGTCGTAGAGCCTACGATACAATCGATATGCTCACCACATCATACAACAATCGATGGTGTGCTTCTGCTTCTGTACATGAAGGGGGTGCAGCCTACGAGGCGGCGGCTGAAGCGATGGCAGACAATATGCGAAGCATGGGTTTTGATTTCGTAGAGGTGACTCGTTACGAAGATGACCCTGACCAACTCAACGTAGTTGGTTACAATTGGGGACGTGTTAATCCGGATGAGTATATTGTCATCGGTGGACATTTTGACATCGCTTATGCCTTAACACCACCAAGTGGTGGTACTAACGAAGGTGCGAATGATGACACATCAGGTTCAACCGTTTCACTTGAGATGGCTCAAGCTCTGGCACAACTTGAATTTGATCACACCGTGGTTGCTGCACTGTGGGCGTGTGAAGAAGAAGGACTTCTAGGTTCGAGGGCTTATGTTGACCATCTACCGGAGAACATTACAGTTCGTGCTTACATGAATTTTGACATGGTCGCACTCAATTACCCAATTACACCACGTAGCGAACCCCTCATTGGACCTGGTGGTGAGATATTTTCTGCCACGAAATATGATTGGACTATCAGTGTGGCTGGTGCCAATGATAGCAATATGCAACGCATGCACGATTGGGTTGGAGTGACCATAGAGGATGATTTGGCTTACCAACCCACAGCAGGAAATCCAATCACTTGGCAAATTGCAGAATCTTGTGCATCAGATCATTGTTCATTCTTTTCGGCTGGATATCCAACATTCAACTTCTTCAGTCCAGGTGGAGACATCTCCTTCTGGCAAGAATGGCATTCACCTTCTGATACCCTGGAATTCATGACTGCGAAGGCCGGGGGCCCTGATGAGATGGCAAGTGGCTTCAACAGCCTAGTTTGGACTTCGTTGGACTTATTCATCCGAGTGGACAATGCTGAAGATTTCCAAGGGACTTGGGCCGATGAATAGATTTACCAATTGGAAAATTAAATTTTCAATTGAGTTATCACTCATCATCAATATCGATTAAAGTCGCTCCAGCATCAACTTGCTCACCGGCATCGTGGTGTATTGCCGAAATAGTCCCTGGACCGTTTGCTACAATTCGATGTTCCATCTTCATCGCTTCCATCACAATCAGTGTTTGTCCGGTTTCCACCTCATCACCAACGTTGCAAAGGATCTCGAGAATCTTACCTGGCATAGGGGCAGTCATTCCATCATCGTTACCAGAACTACTGAGGCCTTGTTCATCGATGGACAATATGTGGATGCCACCATCGATATGAATCCACCAATCATCTTTCACTTTGATAACATGGGCTAATTGCCCATCGACCCACAAACGATTGGGTCTAGCATCAATTTCAAACGTGTGTTCATTGGTGATTGATTCACCATCGCAGGTGGCCTCTGAAGCACCAATGGCAATCTGCCAATGGCGGCCACTGGAATCCCGTAGTTCAATCATCTAAACACCTCACGGAAATGACCTCCTCAGAGATAAGAAGGGGTTGTATGGGCTACCGCGGCCACCTTCTTTTTCGATTATGGTTGCTTCCCGATATAGTCCGTAGTGTTCGGATGCAGCTGCGGCAAAGGGGGCTACATCCGACGTTTTTGGAGACCAGCCTTCGGGCCAATTCACTTCGATGAAATCTGTTGTTGTTTCACCAGCGTGGTATGCAGAGTGACCCATGATTTCGCAGAGGAATCCCAAGTTTGTCGTCACCCCAAGTAACACGAAATCCTCGCATGCCCGTTTCATTCGTCGGATCGCTGCGTTTCTATCCGGCGCATGAACCACCAATTTTGCTAGCATCGGATCGAAATCAATGCTGGCCGAATCACCTTCCCGAACACCTGTGTCAAGGCGAATTCCTGGACCGGTTGGTGGGCGAAACATTGCTAGTGGTCCAATGGCAGGGAGGAAATTATTGGCTGGATCTTCTGCATAGATACGAACTTCAATCGCATGACCGCGGATGGCGATATCAGATTGGGTGAAGGGCAAAGGCAATCCAGCAGCAACTCGAATTTGTTCCACAACCAAATCGACACCACTGATGCATTCGGTAATCGGGTGTTCTACCTGTAGACGTGTATTCATCTCAAGAAAATGGAATTCGCCATCTTCTGCGAGAAGGAATTCAACGGTCCCTGCACCTTCGTAATCTACAGCCTTCGCTGCATTCACCGCCGCTGAACCCATCTGCTCACGTGTAATCTCATCGAGAACGGGGGATGGGGCTTCTTCAACCACTTTCTGATGTCGACGTTGAATGCTACATTCCCGTTCAAACAGGTGAACAGCATTACCTAGCGTGTCTGTCAAGACTTGGACTTCGACATGACGAGATTTCTCTAGCAAGCGTTCGACGTAGACCGTGCCATCGCCAAATGATGTCGCTGCTTCACGACTTGCTGCTGCATATTCTCTCTGTAAATTTCGTGGTTCGTGAACCATTCGCATGCCTTTTCCACCCCCACCTGCACTGGCTTTCAGTAACAGAGGATAACCTACACGTGTTGCCGCTCGAACAAGATCATCCACCATGTCACCGGGGTTCTCCAAGGATAATTCTTCACCAGGTATGACGGGGACACCTGCAGTAATCATGGCACGTCTTGCGCTGATTTTATCACCCATCTCATCGATTGCGCGGGCGGATGGTCCAATCCAAACTAGTCCTGCAGCCTTTACAGCGTTTGCGAAGGAACTCCTCTCCGAAAGGAAACCATAACCAGGGTGGATTGCATCTGCGCCCGTCTCTTCAGCAGCAGCCAAAATTGCCTCGATATTGAGATATGTTTCAGAAAGGTTGTCACCGGGGAGAAATACAGATTCGTCTGCAGTTTGTTGATGTAATGACCCGCGATCTGCCTCTGAGAAAATTGCGACAGACCCTAAGCCAAGTTCGGCACAAGAGCGGAAAATTCTGCAAGCAATTTCGCCCCTGTTTGCAACCAAGATTTTGGATATTGGGTGCGGGGCACCCTCCATCCAATCTGGCCCACCCATGTGGATTCACTCCTCTTTCCAATTAGGTGGGCGCTTCTCAAGAAATGATGCGAGACCCTCTTGCCCCTCATCAGAACCTCGCATTGCACTGGTTTTGTCCAATGTCCATTGCCTGAGTTCTTCATCGGTTCCATTCCATCGGTCAAATGTGAGTGTGAGTTTCTTAGCTTCTGCAACAGCCATCGGTCCTGTTGTCAAGACTTCTTCTACAACTGTGGATTCTGCGCCATCCAGTGAATCCGTTAATTGATTGACCAAACCAATTCGTAATGATTCTTCGGCACCAATTCTTCCTGCAACCATGGCGAGTCGACGGAATTCTGCACTTCCCACCTTGCGATAGACATAGGGGCCAATGACTGCTGGTAAGATTCCTAATTTTCCTTCTGAAAGAGCGATACGTGCCCGAGAATCAACGATTACGTGGTCAAGGCAAGCAACCAAACCAGCCCCACCCCCCAAAGCAACACCTTGGATTTTACCAACGGTAAAGCATGGATGGACCCACAGGCTGTTGAACAAGCAATCTAATCTCTCAGAATCAATTCTGTTTTCTTCAGAGCTTTTTGCACCAGCATCCCGCATCATATTGATGTCAGCACCTGCGCAGAAATGCTTGCCTGCTCCTGAGAGCACAAGAACCCGGAGGTATTGTTCCCCGGCTGAATCAAGCAATGTGCCTCGCTCGCCAACCGATCTCTCCTTGGTCCAATCAAGAATCGATATGATTTCACTGATAAGTGGAATATTGAGGGCATTATACACATCTTCTCGAGTCAGGGTCAAATGTGCGACGGGGCCCCTTATTTCAAGAGTGCAAAGGTTGGTTTCTGGTTTTAAATCTTCAATTGCAAAATTTAACATTTCAATTGCTCCTTTCACATTCTAAATATCCCGAATTTCGTCTCCGGCATTGGTGCATTCAAGCTAGTACTAATCGCCAAACCAAGCATGTCCCGGGTATCCCGCGGGTCGATGATTCCATCATCCCATAGCCGAGCGGTCGAATAATACGGTGAACCTTCGGCATCGTATTTCTCAAGAATCGGTGCTTGGAAGTCAGCCCACTCTTCATCAGTCATAGGATCGAGGCCTTCACGGGCCCTCTGATCTTGTTTCACTGTCGCAAGAACATCAGCCGCCTGCGGGCCTCCCATGACTGATATGCGACTGTTTGGCCACATGAACAGGAAGCGTGGGTCGTAGGCACGACCACACATGCCGTAGTTGCCGGCTCCGTGACTCCCTCCAATAATGACCGTGAACTTGGGCACGGGGACGCAAGATACTGCTGTCACTAGTTTAGCACCATCCTTTGCAATCCCACCTGCTTCGTAATCTCGGCCAACCATGAAACCCGTAATATTCTGCAAAAATACCAGAGGAATTCCTCTTTGACCACATAATTCGACGAAATGTGCTCCTTTTTGTGATGATTCTGAAAAAAGAATCCCATTGTTGGCAACAATACCAACTGGATAGCCATGAATTCTAGCAAATCCACAAACGAGGGTGGGTCCATACCTGGCTTTGAACTCGTGGAAGCGGCTACCATCAACGATTCGGGAGATGATCTCTCGAACATCGAACGGTGTTCGGTTGTCTTCTGGGATAATGCCGAGGATCTCGTCGATTGGGTAGGCTGGATTCTCGGGAGGTCGAACATCCAATTTCGTCTTCACGCCAGCATTCAGATTCTCAACGATGTTGCGTACCATACGCAATGCACTCGGTTCGTCTTCCGCAAAATGGTCGGCGACTCCAGATTGGGCTGTGTGAACATCCGCTCCACCCAAATCTTCGGCAGTGACTTCTTCGCCTGTTGCAGCTTTGACTAAGGGGGGACCTGCGAGGAAAATAGTACCATTGCCCTTGACAATGATTGATTCATCAGACATTGCAGGAACATATGCACCACCTGCTGTGCAGGAACCACAGACTGCAGCGATTTGAGGGATGCCCTTTCCACTCATGATTGCCTGATTGCGAAAGATGCGGCCAAAGTGATCTCTGTCTGGAAATACCTCGTCCTGCATTGGAAGGAATGCTCCGCCCGAATCGACCAAGTAAATGCAAGGTAGATGATTGGTGTTGGCAACTTCTTGAGCCCGAATGTGTTTTTTGACAGTCATGGGATAGTATGAACCACCTTTCACAGTAGCATCGTTGGCCACAAACAGGCATTCCCTTCCATGGACAACACCCACCCCTGTGACCATTCCCGCACTGGCAGCTCGACCATCGTAGAGGTCGTATGCTGCAAGCGGAGATAACTCAAGAAATGGAGTACCAGAGTCACAAATGGCAGAGATTCGTTCGCGAGGAAGGGCCTTACCTCGGCTTCGGTGCTTCTCAACATATTTCCCGCCACCACCTTGTTGTACAACTTCTAGGCGTTCGCGCAATGTTGCAAGCAAAGCACTGTTGTGCTCATGGTTTGACTTGAAAAGTTCGTCCGAGGAATTGACTCGGGTTTGAAGTCGGTCCATACGCACCCCTTAGGGGTGCGATTACGACCTTGGCCTTGAACGCTCGCACTATCATGTGTTGACTGTTAATCGTAGAATATCTCTCAAACCAGGAGCTAGCCCTACTACTAACAAACACAAAATTACGAGCAAGCGAAGATGCCTGTGGCGTTGCTCAAATCTAGCTGACGAAAAGAGGAACCAAATCAATCCAGCAATGCCGAATTTCAGAATTGCAAAGCCCCATGCTCCACCCGTCAAATCAATTACTTTTTGAGATAATACATGCTTTTCAGAATATCCAAAATGATCAACTCCAAGGAATGTTGCAAGGCCATCAACCATTTGGCCATACATCGCTACAAGAATTACAGGCGTTCCCAAAATTGCACGAGGAGTTAATCGTTCCAATCTATCAAATGTTGAAGAATGTTGATTCTCCCAATCATCTAGGCTAATTCCTGTAGGAATTAACCCCGCTTCAAGCCCCATGTGGTGTAATTCCCTACGTGAAGGTTGACCAATTACCCACAATATTATGCAAATGATTAATGGGGCAAAGAGGCAAACTAACAATGGCCACAATACAGCGCTTTCAGTCGTATTTAGAGGGTCATAATACATAGACAACCATCCTGAAAGTTGGATGAAACAAGCACCGATGCCGACTTGAATTAAACCCTGCTCCATGAAGGACATAGATTCCAAAAATGGATGTAATGCAATAATCAATACAATTCCGACTAAAGGTGTCCACACTAATGGTGAGGCGGTTTCAATCGGCCAGTACATCAAAAATTGGGGCAAGTATATCACTGCATGGAACAGTGTCAATAAAACAGCCAATTGAGTCACTCCTTGAGAACCACCTACACCTTTACTCTGACTTGCTGCATGAGACATGAAGGCCACTGCGATAACCCATGCAGCCACATGAAAATGAACTATTGGAGAAACAAACAGCGGACTAAATCTATCTTGAAAAAGTGAACCATCTTCATTTACTTCCCCCAAAGCAGCCCAAAAAACCCATGGTAATAGTGCCAAAAGTGCACTATCTTTTGATGTGATTCCCATTCGTCGAAGCCACGCTGAAATAACAACGACAAAAGATACCAGTAATACAGAATAAGTAATTGTATCAACTGGGTTGTACCCAGCATCTCCTTCAGTTGAATCCTCATTTAAAGGATCAAAGAAATTTGTTTCAACTGTTTCTGTAAGTGAGTTGCCAGGTGCAATATCATCACCAAGAATTGCGCCAACCAGTAATACTACTGCACCTACAATAATTGCCGCTGCAAATCTTTCCATTTGTGAAAATTGGTTATCACTCAAAGGAGTTTCAACGATTAGTGATTTCTCGTCGGTGCTCATGACCCAAGGCGGGAGCACTTACTTCTAAGCGATTTCGTGTGCTAGTTTGAGGATTATTCTTCTTCGCCAACTTCTCGTGCTTCGTGAACTTCACGGAACACAATAGTCCCTACCCCAATATGATCGCGGAGGGTTCGAATTAAACCGAATTTCGTAAAGGACCAATTCTGATCATATGATACGAATTCAGGAAGTGTTATTGTCACATCATCCCCATCGAATTCCACTTCAAACCCATCTCGACCAGTATTGGTTTCTAGAAGCGTACTCACTTTCTCAGCACGGTCTTCAATCACCTTTACAATCCGGTAATTGTATCGAAGAGTTCGCCCTGCTAAAGGATGATTGAAATCAATTCGAGCACGGCCGGAGCGGAAACTCTTGAGAATTCCTTGCTTACCACCGATTTCAACCGATGCACCAATTCCAAGACTCTCTGGGTCTCGAACTGAGCGGATTAGAACTGCTTCGGACATAACTTCAACTTCATTTGGATCACGCTCGCCATAAGCATCTTCAGGTGCAATATCAAACTCGTAATCCTTTTCTGCTTCAGCATCTCCAAGATGTGCTTCAAAGCCTGCAATAAGCCTGCCTTCTCCAATCACTGTAACGAGGGGCTTGTAAGTACGATTTTCATCGAATTTATCGGCTCCTTTCGCAACGTCTTCACGCGTCGTTTCGATGAGCTCGTTGTCATCTGCATTATACAAATCATAGTCGATGTGGACGATTGAACCATTCTCCATTTTGGACACCTGCCAGTCTTAGGCGGCCCCGCGACCGGCTCTTCCTTTATCAGCGGTGCGGCGTAGTCACGAGAAAGCCCGTAGGGCTTATTCCTCTTCATCCAAATTCGGAGAGGGCGCTAAAATCCAATTCAGTGCTGTTCCAATCAAGATTAAGACCCAACCAGTCCAAACTAGGTGACTGCCCGTCAAATCATAGATTGTCACTCGAACACTGTCAACTTCTTCACCTGATTTCATGAAAGATACTAAACTCAATTGATTCGCTTGATTAATATCAAAAATTACTATCAAATCACCTTGTAAGCGATGCCAAACATCAGTTTCTGAACGTGCCGGGATACCGCCTTCATCAAAACGCAGCATCCCCGGGGTAAGTATGGCCACTACGGGACCTTCTGCACTTTCGCGAATTTCAATTTCAATCTCAATTAGACCGTCACCCACATCACTATCCCAATTTTGATCCCCAGGCTCAGAAGATGTCAACGATGAGAATGTGTACCAATACCCCCCGTGTTCAATGGCGACGTCTTTTGGTAATACTGCAACATGGCTCGGGTCTCCGCGTTGCACAAGAGTTGTTGTGAACACATGTCCAATCAATAACAACACAATTCCAAGATGGGCTACGTGCATAGCCAACCTGCGTATATTGACTGGTGTAGGATTTCCATCAATTTGTGAAAACCTAATCCATACTAGTCGTATCAAGGGTGGTGTTGAAAATAATAAAAGAGGTAACGCAAAACCTGCCAGCATACCTCGAGTGATGTTTCCTTGTAATATGTAATCTGAATTTCCAGGTAGAGAATTGGGCCAATATACTGCAAATAGTATTGAAGAACATATTACAATACCGAGTACCCAAGGAATTTTTTCCGAAGAAACCACTTTCTTCCACGCATATACAGTAAGGCCAAGGGAGGCGAAGCAAAGTAAGGGAAGACCATACATTTCATGCGAAGCAAGGGTGGTCCCTTCAACTTCTTGAATCAATATCAGCCATGTCAATAAAAGAAAAGGGCCACCAATTGCCAACGGAATCCAGAGAACAAGACGTTGTTGCCAACGTGTTTCCGTCCAATTTAATGGGATCTCTTCAATTTCTTTTGAAAGAAGCCATGGAAGGATGAATACAATTGTTCCAATTAGTGCATATTCCATTGAAATCAAGAATGCCCAACGGCTGAATAACATTAGAGATATCCCTGAAATAATCCAAACCGATCTTTCATTTGAGTTACCGTGGCTGCAAAGTAAAAAGAAGAATATCCCTGTAAGTAGCCCTACCTCTAGTGAACCAATGTAAAGGCCAAGTATCCCACCTATAATCATTGAAAGGGGGGCGATTTTCTTGTCCTTTTCTTTAGCAAAATGACGGACTAATAGCCACATCAACCCTGCAAGAATAATCAAATAAATATGGACTTCGATTCCTTCTGAACTACTTACTCCAATATCCAATATCCGTTGAATTGGTCCGCTGTTTGTAGTTGCATCCTTGTCGGCTACGAACGCATGGATACTTTGCCATACACCGTTGGCCCGAGTCACCAAGGTCGCATGTATTGAAAAAAATGCTGGGAGGATACCCAATCCAATGTACCAATGATCTTCTTTAGCCATCCCTTTTGGTAATCTAAAATGCAAAAGGAGAATCAATGCCAGCCAAGGTAAAAGGGAGCCTGTTTCAACGGGATCCCATGCCCAATAACCACCCCAATCGAGAACTGTATACGCCCACAACCCACCAAGCCCTACTCCAAGTGTACCTACAAAGAAAGCTGGTCTAGCCAGATGCAAAATGCGATCTCTAGCCGGTTTCCCTGGAACAAGCATGGCTGCAATTGAGTGAGCGCCAACTCCTACACAAAGTGTGTAAAACAGAAATACCATTGGAGGGTGAATTACCATCAATTCAGTTTGAAGAAAAGCATTCAACCCTGGACGGTTTGAATTGGAATCCGGAGTGAACCTAAATGGCTCTAATAGCATCGCTACGAGGAACAAAGAAACACTGAATGCCATAATTAATCGAATTCTCAATTTGTGCTGTTCTTCCGACTCCGATGTGTGACGATCACCATCGATGAACAACAATGCACCCAACAATGCAACCCAAAGTAAAATTGGACCTGCACGACCTGCCCAAAGAGCACTTATTTTGTAAATTAAAGGGATATCTGGGGAACTATGGAGCCACACATATTCGAACGTAGATACATCAAATATGAAAAGGAGTAAAAGAAGTGTAAATGGTATCATTAGAGCAATACCAACGAATTTATGCATTTGATCACCAACCATAGTACTTAGCACGACTATAGCCAAATGCCAACATTGCTGGAATAATTCGCTTGGAGTAAAGACTTGGTTTTCGTATCAATAAACGTGCACCTACCACCACTTTTCCACTAATACCCATGTTGCTCATTTCTTCGGGGAAGCAGCGGCCCATAATTGACATTTCATGATCTGATAAATTGTATAACGCTGTTTTCCCTTTGAGAATTTTTTCATAAGGGGGAAATTCTGCTTTCCATAGTTTCTGATATTCTGAAAGTATCTTATCCGAAAAATCACCCAAAGCGAGTGCTTTTGCGGCTGTTTGTGCGGCAAAAAGTGCTGATTTTAGTGCAAGGTGTGAACCACCTTCAAAGAGAGGTGAGGTGAATCCGGCAGCATCGCCTACTAGCATGAGGCCGTCGGCATATGTATGTTCATGTGGGCCTGAAATTGGAATTGTTCCTCCAAAGCCACGTATTTTCCCTTCACTATTTCGCCAAGGAGGGTTTTCTTTAATCAAGTCTTGAAAATGTGTGTTTTCGATAAAGGCATCCAAGTCCTTCACCGCTCCTTTCTTGTCTTCGGTTACAAGACCGACATTTGCACGCCCATCACATTTTGGAATCATCCAAAGATATCCTTTTTTTGCGTATTTAGGCCAGATATAAAAATCGAGATAATTATCAGTTGGGACGTCGTGCATTTCGTATTGCATTCCAGCTATTACTTTTGGACGTGGATTCAGTTCAAGAAGTTTGGAACATACACCTGCAACGCCAGATGCATCAATGATAATTTTTGCCTTAAGGGGGAATTTTTCACCTTTCCCTATACAATTCCAGCCTACAAATTCTCCCTTAGATTCAAGTCTCTCCAAACCAGTTAGTTTGTGCGACAAGGATACGGTTGCGCCTGCTTCTGCTGCCTGATTTGCAATCCATTGCTCAAACAGATGCTTCTCCAAAACATATCCGGGCTCAGATAATCGCTTTGCGGTCCCATCAGGGAATAAAACTCGTATACCCTCAACTCGTTTTGAAATTACATCTTCGGGTAAAATGAGATTTAAATTAGACACTGCCAATTCAGACAGGCATTCACCACAATGTACTGGCACCCCAATTTCGCTATGATCTTCAATTAAAGTCACATTTAATCCAGCTCTAGCACAATGTAAAGCCGCAGAAGAACCCCCTGGTCCAGCCCCAACTACAAGGACATCGCAGTGAGATTCGGCCTGTGCCATCGGACTGGAATGTACCAACTCGGGCTTTCAATACAACGGTGCCGTAGGCACCGAGGCTCTTGCACTTCATTTCATAGTAGGAACGTCTCCGGACACCATGGGCTGGCGCCGGTTGGGTCGATACATCCAAGCCTTGGAAGACAAGGCTGACCTCATTCGAATCAAGGAGCCTATCGATTGTTATCTGGAAGCAGGTTGTATTGCTGATAAACTTGTAAAAAACGGTGGTCCTGCCGTTATTTTCGAGCAACCTAAACTTGCAGATGGAACAATCTCCACTATCCCTCTTGCCATGAATTTGTTTGGTACAAGAAGGCGTACTAATCATGCTCTAAGAGTAAATTCTCCATCAGAAATTGGGAAAAAATTAGTTGCACTAATGAAACCTGACATTGGAGCCTTTGTGAAACGGCCTTGGAAAGCAATTCCATTGGCAAAAAGTGCTTTTTCATTACCACCAAAAAAAGTACGTAAAGGGGCCTGCCAGCAAATTAGAATGAAAAATCCCGATTTAACCAAACTACCTATTCCAACAACATGGAAGGATGATGGTGGCCCATTCATAACTTTACCACTTGTAGTGACTAAAGATCAGTCCTCTGGAGAGCATAACCTTGGCATGTATAGGGGGCAAATTTTTGGTCCTAAAGAAGTGGGTCTTCACTGGCAAATTCACAAGCATGGTGCCGATCATGCTGCAACCACCAGCGGTAAAATGCCTGTTGCAATTTGCTTAGGAGGGCCCCCCGAAGTCATGTTTAGTGCAATTTCGCCTCTACCTGATAACTTGGAAGAATACATGTTTGCTGGACTATTGGGTAATCGGAGACTTAGAATTACCAAATGCCTCACCCAAGATCTGTACGTTCCAGCCGAATGTGATGTAATTATAGAAGGATATACCATCCCTAGTGAAACTCGTACTGAAGGGCCATTTGGAGATCATTTTGGACATTATTCGTTAGAAAGCGAATATCCAGTCCTACATGTAACAGCAATTACACATCGCAAAGATGCTGTTATTCCAATGACAATTGTTGGAAAACCCCCCATGGAAGATGGTTATCTTGGTGAGGCCATCGGGGATGCATTTCACCCAGTTCTACAGTTTCAGCACAGAGATGTACAAGACTTGTTCTTACCTCTAGAAACTGGATTCCATAATCTCGCAATTGTGGCAAGTAAGCAACGATACCCCAGGCAAGCAAGAAAAACTGCATTGGGATTACTTGGAGCTGGACAAATGATGTTTCTGAAAACAATTACTACTGTCAATGAAGGCCACCCTGTAAAAGACCTAGAGGCTTTTTTAGATGCAATTGATAATAGTGTCAATATCCAAGAAGATTTAATCACCTTAGATGGAATGGTCGCTGACCAACTTGCACATGCCTCACCTTGGGAAAATGTACACAGCAAGTTACTAATCGACGCTACAACGCCACCTGAAAAGGATCCGCGGCATGGGGAAAAAATACCTCTTGGTCCAGGAGATAGCATCATCGAAAAAATTCGTGGAGTAAAGGGTGTTACTCAAGCAAAGATGTTGCGCAGTTCAATTGCTATTATTACAACTGAAATCGACGGGGGGCCCTCGCCTAACGAAAATGTAGAAATTTCAAATGAAGAAGGTGCCCGTGGACAAAAGGAGAAAATTAGTCAATTGAGGAATTCAATTTGGCAATTAGAAAATTCAGATAACTTGAGGTGGCTATTTATCACCGACGATGAAATTAATCTCGACAATCAAGGTATTCAAAGAGAATTATTATGGCGACTATTTTGCAGGTTTGAAGTAAGCCGAGATTTACACTTCGATGATGCAAGAAAAAGAGTGTGCTGGGATGCTACAGCCCCAATTCCTTCTAAACAAGGAAAGGTGCCAATTAGAAGATGGCCTGCTGTTTGCTTACACCCCCCTGACTTACAGGATCGCGTTGACCAATGGTATGAGAAAGAGGTGAGAACTT
>Ga0066836_10000707_pt1 | contig 16692 bp, 14 predicted proteins | sample ETNtaG_18_FD_71568 | JGI IMG/M metagenome (GOLD analysis project Ga0066836, IMG submission 71568) | Marine microbial and viral communities from oxygen minimum zone, Eastern Pacific Ocean - ETNP201302SV91 | ecosystem: Environmental > Aquatic > Marine > Oceanic | place: Pacific Ocean: Eastern... | reverse complement strand
CCAGCATCCTGAATTAAGTGATCCAACTCTGTCCCTGTTCTAGTGGTTGTGCCTTTGAACAACATATGCTCGAGAACATGCGATAGCCCTGCACCCAGCCATTTACCTTCGTGAACACTTCCTGTTTTGCACCATAATTGAATAGCTGCAACCGGGGAGGATTTGTCACTACAAAGAATTATCTCTAGCCCATTATCTAGTCTTTCCACGCACACATCTTGATGAAATTCCTTTAAGTCCATAAATACCGACCAATTAACAAAGTAAATATAACATTTATTGTGCGAAATTTATTGAAATGCCCATCCAAATCTATGTGGACGAGTTCGACCTGGTTGTGAAAAAAATGGCCAATAAATAAATGAAGGAGTTCCGAAAATGTTTCTACCTGGCAAGGTTCCCCAGTCTCTAGAATCAGTAGAATTCATGGTATTATCACCAAATGCCATATATTCATTTTGAGGTATTTGAAATTTAAAAGATTCATCCCGAAAAAGAGAAAATCTACGATTAGTAAAATCACCATCATTGCGCTTTGAATCTATGTAACCTTGCGTATTAACATGTCCGGAGAAATAACTATCCTTTGCAAATTTATTATTCTCATCTAAATCAAATGAATAAATAAATTCAAAGGGATAATCGGTTGAATCTAATCTTTTTCCGTTGATTATAGTATGACGATCATCACCGATGCTAATTGTCTCATTAGGTAATCCTATTAGTCGTTTAATATAAAACAAATCCTGATCTGGTATTCTAGTGTTTATTGTTTCGAAAACAATAATTTCACCTCTCTTTGGCATTCTAAAATTGAATATAAATCTATTTACAAGTAAATGATCTCCAGATTCTCTTTTCATTTTAAAAACATCTTCTCCCTTTTTATAAACATAACCATTGTGCGAATTATTTATAAAATTTTGTTCCGAATGAGCCATCATTCCTTGTTTATAGCGCCCAAATAAACTCTTATTTCTACTGCCCGTTGGTGGTGCTATATCACGTATGATCTCCTCACCTGTATTAAGATCTATAAATTTAAATTTTTGACGTTTAAGAAACTTTAAATACGGTCTTAATTCTTCAATTTCCTTAAGCCTCCAATCTCCTTCCGCTACAAGGTGGTAATGCGATACCCCACTTACCCACCCCCTGAAAAATCCCTTTATACCTGTTATTGGATTTTCGCCTGCACTTAATTTCCCTTCTGTTATTCCATAAAGTGTTGGCTGCATGGATCCAGTAGGAATACCCATAGGCTGAAAAAAGAAAGTTCTTATACTCATAGCAATTGCCACTGCAAACAATCCTACTTCAATATTCTCACGCATTTTAGGGTTCTTATATTGAATGAGTTTATTGCTGCCTATTTCTTCCAGCTCTTTAATTGCCTTATTAAGGTTTGTTTTATTGTAATCGATTTTAAGTATATTGCGGAGTTTGTCTATCGCAGACTGAACCTCTTTAGCGTCTTCCTGACTTAAAAGATCCTTCTGATGGTTGAGCAATTTTTGCCCATGATGACGTAATTCTGCAGCGTTTCTAACTCTCTTCGATATTAACCATCTTAAATAATAAAACATATTTTATGCCTTAAGTACTTCTATAAATGCGCTTTGAGGAATGTTTACAGATCCTATTGTTTTCATGCGTTTTTTTCCTTGTTTTTGCTTCTCTAGCAATTTGCGCTTTCGTGTAATGTCACCTCCATAACACTTTGCAGTGACATCTTTTCTTAATGCGTTAACAGTTGATCTCGCTACAACTTTCCCTCCTATTGCAGCCTGAATAGCTACTTTAAATTGTTGTTGGGGGATTACATCTTTTAGTTTTTCTGCTAACGCCCTGCCACGTTGTTCGGCTTTGTCCCTATGAACAATCAAAGAAAAAGCATCTACCGGTTCGCTGTTAACAAGCATATCTAATTTTACCATTTTTGCCGCCTCGTACCCGCTGTGCTCGTAATCCAGTGACCCGTAACCTCGGGTTATGCTTTTAATACGGTCATGAAAATCAATTAATATTTCATTAAGAGGAATTCTTCCTTTAAGTATAACTCGCACGGAATCGAGTGTTTCGGTTTCATTTATAACCCCTCTTTTTTCAGCAGTTAAATTCATCATATCTCCGATATATTCGTTCGGACACATAAGGAACGCATCGACCATAGGTTCAGATATAGTGGTAATATAATTCGGCTCCGGAAGGTAAACAGGGTTGTCTATATCTATTTGGTTTCCGTCGGTAGTAACTACTTTGTAAATCACACTTGGATACGTGGCGATAATATCCATTCCAAATTCACGTCGAAGGCGTTCTTGTATTATCTCTAAGTGAAGCAATCCAAGAAATCCACAACGAAATCCAAAACCCAATGCTGCTGAGCTTTCTGCCTGGTAAAAAAATGCTGAGTCATTTAATTGCAATTTTGCTAGATTGCTTTTGAGGTGTTCGTGGTCAGCAGAATTGATCGGATATATACCACTGAAAACCATTGGTTTTATTTCTTGAAATCCAGGTAAGGCTTTTGCTGGATTTCTTGAATCCGTTAAAGTATCTCCAATTTTAACATCGGTTGGAGATTTGATGTTTGCTGTTATATAACCGGTTTCCCCTTCTAAAAGCTCCGGCCGTTTGTATGGTTTCGGATTAAAGCTGCCAACCTCTTTTATTTCGACAGTTTTATTTGTGTGAAGCATTTTAACCTGCATTCCAGCCTTAAAAGTACCGCTAAATACACGCATATGAGCAACTACACCCCGATATGAATCAAAATATGAATCAAACACTAATGCTTGAGTAGTATCAGCATTGCCCTTTTTCGGATGCGGAATTCTTTGAATGATTGATTCTAAAACATCCTCTATTCCGGTTCCTTCTTTAGCGCTGGCTAAAACTGCCTCCTCTGATGGAATAGCAAGAATGTCCTCAAGTTGTTTTTTAACATTTGGAATATCTGCATGCGGTAAGTCTATTTTGTTTATTATTGGTATAATAGTCAGATTGTGATTCATTGCTAGATTCACATTTGCCACAGTCTGGGCCTCAACTCCTTGTGCAGCATCTATTATTAATAAAGCACCCTCGCAGGCGCTTAAACTTCGTGAAACTTCATAGGTGAAATCAACATGGCCTGGTGTATCGATTAAGTTCAATTCGTATTCTTTACCATCTTTAGCATTGTGATACATGGTTACTGGATGAGCTTTAATTGTTATCCCTCGCTCCTTTTCTAAATCCATAGAGTCGAGTAATTGATTCTCCATATCTCGATCTGATATTGTTCCAGTCATGTGCAACAATCTGTCAGAAAGGGTCGTCTTACCATGATCTATATGAGCAATAATGCTAAAATTTCGTATTTTTTTTAATTCCATTAACGATCTAAACTCCTTGATTCGACTGTCGTCTGGCGGATTCTCCCCCACCCTATTCTGTAACCCGAAATATTGGGAAAGGAAGATACTGAGCGTGAACTTTTATAAAAGCGTAATTTAGTGTTTTATGCCAGTTTTCTGGGCTTAGGCAGTAGGTGCTAACTAAGTAAAAACAAAATAGCTTAGAATGTTTTTTATGCTTGGCCATTCAAATTAAGCTATGTAAAAAAACCTTTTACGGAATGATTTTTCCTGCTGATTCTCGTGATTTGCAACAGTCCCTGGACCTTAGATTAACCGGGTAAGGAACCTGCACTCGAGTTGTGACCGACGGGCCTTTACTGGAAGTCGCGATGTACGACGAGCCGGATCCACTTATACCTTACGTTCATCGGATTAGTTCAACACGGCATTGGCGGGCTTTGAAAACTCGCGGCTGAAAGGCTGCGGGTTTTTTCTTTCGAAGCGCCTGCATCCGCTGATATATTCCTTGCGTGACCGGTGATTTGTTTGCAGAGACTATTCCTCCACTCCCTGGCAGCGAAATGCCAGTTAAAGAGTCATTGCCCAATCAATCCTATGTTCCTTTAGCCGCCAGAATGCGACCTCGCAATCTAAATGAATATTATGGTCAATCCCATATATTAGCGCCTGGCAATTTGCTTAGACGCGCAATTGAGGCTGACAGAATACAATCTTTGATTTTTTTTGGCCCGCCAGGAACTGGCAAGACAAGTTTAGCTCAAGTTATTGCAAATCAAACAAAATGCAAATTTGAGAGATTGAGCGGCGTTGAATCAAATGTATCTGATATGAGAAAGATTCTATACTCTGCGTCCAACCGTCTAGCCAACACAGGTGAATCAACATTGTTGTTCATTGATGAGATTCACCGGTTTAATAAAGCTCAACAAGATGTGCTTCTTCCCGATGTAGAGAACGGAGCGGTCCGTCTTATAGGAGCCACTACACATAATCCATTCTTCTTTGTAAATTCACCTTTAGTTTCAAGATCCCAAGTTTTTGAGCTTGAACCCTTAAGTGAAACAGAAATACAAGAATTGCTTAAGTGCGCATTAAATGATGAGAATCGAGGCCTAGGGCATTTGAATTGCGTTATCGATGACACAGCTCTCCAGCATTTATCAAAAGTATCAAACGGGGATGCAAGAAAAGCGCTTAATTCCTTAGAGATAGCAACCTTAACCACCCCTCCAAATGATAACGGAATAATTAAAATTTCAATAGAAATTGCAGAACAATGCATACAAAAAAAAGCGGTCGTATATGACGGCGATGAAGATGCGCATTATGACACTATTTCTGCATTTATTAAGTCAATGCGAGGTAGTGATCCTGATGCAACTCTGTACTGGCTGGCTAAAATGATTCATGCTGGAGAAGATCCAAGATTTATCGCAAGAAGGATTATTGTTCACGCTGCGGAGGATGTTGGGTTAGCTGATCCAATGGCCTTGGTTCTTGCGAATGCTGCATTTCAGGCAGCCGAATTTATTGGATGGCCAGAAGCCAGAATTCCAATTGCTGAAGCTGCGATTTATGTTGCATGCGCCAACAAGAGTAATAGTGTCATAAAAGCAATTGATGCTGCTTTAAATGATATAAGAACAGGCAAGACAATCCCTGTTCCAAATCACTTAAAAGACTCGCATTATGCTGGAGCCGAAGCGCTTAAGCATGGTGCTGGATATAAATATGCACACGATTTTCCAAATCATTTCGTTGCTCAAGATTATCTTGGAGATGAAAAATGTTTTTATAAGCCTACCGAACAAGGGGTTGAAAAAAAGATAAAGGCAAGACTTGATTACTGGAGGAGTGAATTTTCGAAGTTTAAGAGATCACACGAAGCAGGAAGTGCAGGCAAGGAATGAGTAAAGTAAAACCAACTTCTGAAAGTGATTTGGATATATGCTTGCTTAAAAAGAGAATGAGGAATCAAATATTCCAAGCAAAGGAAGCAATCTCAAATGAGGAAATGCTCGAACAGGCATCTCAGCTATGCAGCCAACTTGAAAGAACAGATATTTGGTCTAAAAGTAAGATCGTATTGCTCTATAGTAATCTCAGTAAAGAGATAAGTGTTAACCAATTGATTGAGAAAGGTTTAAAAAGCAAAAAGGTTATCGCCCTTCCCCGCTACGATTCAGAGAGCAGAAATTATACTGCATGTATTATCAGAGGTTTAAAAGATTTAGTCATTGGAAGATACGGAGTTAAGGAGCCTTTGATTAACTGCCCTGAGATTAACATGAACCAACTGGACTTAGTTATTGTCCCTGGAGTAGCATTTGACCGCATTGGTGGACGACTGGGGCGAGGCGGTGGTTATTACGATCAAATTCTAAAAAAACTGGATGCTATATCCTGCGGGGTCTGCTTTAGAGAACAAGTCGTACATCAAACCCCGCAAGAGCTGCATGATGTGAAAATGGATTTCACCATGACCCCTGATGGAAAACTCGATTTCAATTTGATTTAAAATTATGCATATCATATCAGCATCATTAGAGCTTTGGGTCGCTTGGACAATCGTGACCATAGTGGTTCTTGTCGGCATGATATGGATTCGAAAGGATCAAAAGCGACAGATACGCCGCGCGCTCCATAGCACTGAATCTTCATTAAAGAAACATTCACGCCGCGAAGCTGAAGTGCTTACAAGAAGCGCTCGCATGCTAACTCGTGAAGAAACAAAGCGCCTCCGAGATGATTTAGAGAACACAATCGGAGCAGAGAGTGAGGAAATTCGACAGCGCGAAAAGCGACTTGAAGAGCGAGAATCATTGCTTGACCGCCAGCTACAAACAGTCCTTGAAAATGAATCAAGACTTAAAGAAGAACGTGCAGATTTTGACTCATTTAAAAACGACCTGAAAAAGAGAGAGACGGCAGCTAAGAAGCTAGCTGAAAAATATAAAGCAGAGCTTTCAGCTATATCAAAACTGAGTGAAGACAAGGCTAAGGAAAAGTTTTTTGAATTAATTCGGAATGAGTATCAAATAGAAGCTAGTCAAATTGGCAAAGGGATAGTCAATGAAGCCAAAGACAAGGCGGAGGAAGATGCTCGTAGATTAATTGGGATTGCTATTCAGAGATATGCAGGAGAACACACTTACGAAAGCACAACTGCGACTGTCTCTCTGAATGGAGATGAAGATATTAAAGGTCGTATTATAGGGAGAGAAGGCCGAAATGTCCGTGCATTTGAAGCGGCAACAGGAGTAACTGTTTTAATAGATGACACTCCGAATTCTGTAGTTCTTTCAGGTTTTGATCCAGTCAAACGCGAGATAGCTCGCGAAACAATGAATCGGCTTGTAAAGGACGGGCGTATACATCCTACCCGAATTGAGGAAGTTGCAAAAAAAGTAATAGAAGAAAATAGTTACAATATGGCCAATTTGGGAGAAGAGGCAGCTTGTAAAGCAGGAGTCATTTCGCTGAATAAGGAGATTTTAAGTATGCTTGGAAAGCTTCGTTATCGGAGCAGCTATTCCCAGAATGTTCTCGCGCATTCGGTTGAAGTCTCGCACTTAATGGGCCTTATTGCTGGAGAAATGGGCTTGGATATCGCTAAGGCTAAACGAATTGGCCTTCTACATGATATTGGAAAGGCAATGTCCCAGGATGTCGAAGGGCCGCATGCTATTGTCGGTGGTGATTTCATAAAACGTAATGGCGAACCTGAAGATGTAGTCAATGGTGTTGCGTCTCATCACGGAGAGGTGCAGTACGACTATATTTGGGGCATTCTAGTTAGCGCGGCAGATGCAATTAGCGCTTCAAGGCCAGGAGCTAGATCAGAAACAATGTCAACCTACCTTAAGAGATTGAGCCATTTAGAAAAAATTGGGAAATCATTTGAAGCCGTTGAGAAGTGTTATGCGGTTCAAGCTGGTAGAGAAGTCCGAGTCTTGGTGAACCCCAGTAAAGTAACTGATGAGGAGTCTTATGATTTGGCCCGTAAAATTGCCCGTAAAATTGAAGACGAATTGCAATATCCCGGTCATATCAGAGTAACGATGATCCGCGAAAACCGCTTTGTAGAATACGCTAAGTAATTTTAATTCACTGTTTACGCAGATGAATGAACAACAAGGTTGATTTTCATGAAAATAAAACAATTTATATACATATTATTTTTGACTGCCGGCTTTCTGGTTGGATTGCCTTATGCATATGCATCTCCCCTTATTAATGGAGAAGATTTAGCCGTTTCCATCCGTAATGCAATACCACCCGAAAACATCTTAATAGAGGCTTCAATGGAAGTAACCCAAAAGAACCGAAAACGAATACAAACAGCTTTAACAATAGAAACCAAATTATTAGGACAAGACGAATTCTTGACGACCTACAAAACTAAGCTGGAAAGTAATCGCATGGTTTGGCAAATAAGGCGAAAAGTCGGCATGCAAAATGCATACAGTTGTAAACCGGAAGAAAATAGTAATATTCATGTCGGGATTGCCGGCTCATCTTTTACTTTAGCGGATTTTGGGTTGGAGTTTCTCCATTGGCCTAGCCAAAAAACAATAAAGAAGCAACGCAGGAAAAGTAGATTATGTAATGTTCTTGAAAGCAAACCCATGAAATCAATTAAAGAAAAGTATAGCCGTGTACTTTCTTGGGTTGATGAAAAATCCGGAGCAATAATTGCCGCTGATTTCTTTGATATTAATGGAGAGATTTTAAAACGCTTTACCGTCAAAGGCTTAACGAAAAAAAATGGCCAGTGGCAAGTAGATGAATTAGAAATGAGGGATTTAAATGAAGGCAGTAAAAGTCGTTTAAAGCTAAACTATTAACTAGTAATAATTTGAATTTACGGGACAGATTCGATCAGAATCCTTTATACAAATGGATTTTTTACTTCGTTGTTGGGTTAATCGGAATAACACCGATTATCGTTGGTTTTGTTAAGTTGAGTCAGGATGCTTCGCCAGGTCGAGCATTAGTATATCTTATTTTTCTTTTTATCCCTTGTGCAGCCTTCCTTGCTGTTTTTTTTACTCCTTTTTTGATTGAGAAAACAATCACCTCTCCTATTGGGCAATTGTTCACCGGGAATCCAAATATTTCCGAAGACAAACCCATTTATGGGCCGGTAATAGCTAGCCGCAACCAAGGTGATTACAGCCAGGCCCTTAACCTAGTTGAAGTTCAGTTAGAAAAATACCCCTTTGACTTTGATGGGCTTATGCACAAGGCCGCAATACAAGCAGAAGACTATCATGATTTGGGGGCCGCAAAGGAAACACTTAATATGGCACTGAACGACCAGGAGCGCATAAGATATAATTTACCAATTGTTTATAATAAACTTGCTGACTGGCAGTTAAATATTTTCAATTCAACCGCATGCGCAAGGCAATCGTTGGAAGCAATCAGAGAAGCTTATCCCGGGACTAAAGCGGCGCAACTTGCATCCCAACGGATGGCAGCTATGGATTTTTATGATGAGTCAGTTAATACAACGACTGACATTAATGATACTTATAATGATATAGTTGAAGAAACATCTAGAACCGACCTAGAAAAAGGGCCCGTTGATTTTCCGAAATCAGATAAAGACGACAAATCAAATGAGAACAAAAAACTTTTATCTAAATGTTTAAGGCGGGTTAAAGAGCATCCTGAGTCAATTGTTAACCGAGAGGATCTTGCCAGATATTATTTTGATCAGACACAAGAATGGCCAATGGCCATGCAGCAATATGAAATATTGATTGATATGTCAGGGTCTACAGCATCTCAGCACGTAGCATGGTTAAATAAAATTGTTGATATTCAAATAAAGTCCGGAGCGGAAATAGAAGAGATAACTTCGACTTTGAATCGAGTGATCAATATTGCCCCGGAAAACGCGGCTGCGAATCGAGCCCAAAGTCGAATAATGCATTTGCCAATTGAAATCCGTGGAGCAAGCAAAAAAAAAGCGCCGCTTAAATTAGAACGGCGCGATGAAGATCTTGGGTTAATGTGATATGAAGCTAATTCTGAGGAAGAACAAGTCCCAGGGCTATTTGCTTATCTACTTCAGAAGCCATAGTTAGGTCTCCTGTCCCACGAGATGTTCGAGCTTGAACAACAACCTCAGTTACAAGCGGCTCAACCTCTTTAACTGTCACATAAACTGTTCGTTTATTAATTTTAGCTGTAAGTGTTTTTGTTATGACATCGTCGTTAGTGACTGTGCCTATACGAGATAACACCTCACGAGCCGAATTTAAAATTTGATCAAGTGGCCGCTCATAGCGACTTATAATCTTGTCTCGAGTTACAGGAACACCGAATTTATTTCCAACAGGCGTGTTTATGCACCCAATATTACTGAACGCAAAAATCGCAACTAAACCAAACAGGACTAAACGAAAAGTCATGCGGGGCATCCCAATCAAAACTGGTTTAAGCGTCAAGTCATTTGAGGCAATTGTGGATAAGTTATTTTGAGTTTTTCGTTTTAAAATGAACAAAATATACTGCCTAGGTGTCATAAATTTGGTGAGTATGAGAAACAAGGTTATAACTCTATTATATTTCGGGACAATATTCCTGTTCGGTTCCTCCGGATCTCTTGCAGAGGATCAATATGAACAACGCTTTAGTGGTACTGTTAAAGCCGTATCTGAAGTAATGCCAAGCGTTGTTAATATTGCTACAAAAGCTAGAGTTCAGAGAGTCGGATATTTGTATGATTGGTGGCGTGATAATTGGACCCCCTATTCACAAGAGTTACCGCCGCAAGAGAGCGCAGGATCAGGGGTAATTGTAAGCCAAATTGGACACATATTAACGAATGTCCATGTTGTTCGAGATGCAGATGAAATATGGGTGAAGCTTACTAATAAAAATGGAATTCAAAAGATTTATAGAGCTGAAGCAATCGCAGGAAGTTTAACAACGGATATAGCTATATTAAAAATTATTACTGAAAATAAAGATGAACTATTTCCGGCCGTGCAGTTTGCTCAAGAAGAAGATTTACTGCTAGGTGAAACCGTCATGGCATTGGGCAATCCATTTGGCTTAGGCGGGTCAGTTAGTAAAGGGATATTAAGTTCTAAAAGTAGGCGAACATCAGATACAGGTGAAAAACTCGAAATACCTGATTGGCTTCAAACAGATGCATCAATAAACCCAGGCAATAGTGGAGGGCCATTAATAAATCTTGATGGTGAAGTCATTGGAATAAATGTAGCTGTACTTAAAGAAGGCCAGGGAATCGGATTTGCAATTCCCATCAAACGGGTCAATCAATCATTATCGCGCTTATTTACTCCGGAATTTTTAGACGATAATTGGTTCGGTGCTGAAATTAGCACTGGAGAACAGCCTACTAAGATTGTTCAAATAGAGCCTGGTAGCCCAGCTGATAAAGCCGGGTTAAAAGCCGGTGATCAGTTGGTATTAATAAACGGAATAAAAACAAAAACGTTTATTGATATTGCCAGCAATTTGATAGGGTTAGGTAAAAAAAGAGACATAAAGATTCAGTTTATTAGAAAAGGAGAGAAAAAAAATGCTACAGTTAAATTAATACCAGAGAATGCTGTTTTTAATTCTGGTCTAATTCGTCAAAAAATTGGAGCGATTTTAAAACCGATCACCCCGGAATTAGCAGATGCTTTAAATTATGATTCCACTGACGGTTTCGTTATTAGTCAAATAGACGGAGATTCTCCAGCTCAAGAGGCAGGGCTTCAACCAGGTTTAATAATCACTTCAATTAACGGTGAAAAATTCAATAGTATCGTAGACTTTGCTCGGTTTTTTTATTCAAAGAAAACCGGGGAAGAGGTAACTCTCGAAATTGTTCAGATGCGCCAAAGAGGACTGTTTGTGAGGAAGTCTATTGGTAAATTAACTCTTACATTGCTGTAATTTACTCGACAGATCGTACTTGAAGGCTACTTTTTTTTTCCTGTATTAGGCGATTATTTAAAACTATATATGATTAATACTTACATTCTACGTTTATGCATCTTGTTCATGCTCGGATTTCAATTATCGACAATTGCGGCTCCTCAGCCTTCAGGAACACAGGCTGACGGACCATTCAGAAAAGTTATTCTGGTGTCAGATAGAGACCTAAACGGAGATAATCAAACTGAAGACAATCTTAAGGACCCGATGGAACTCAGTGTTTCAAATGATGGCCGAGTTTTTTATGCGCAACGTAACGGAGAAGTACATTGCTGGCATCCTGACACAAAAAAAACCAGCCTTGTAGGTAAATTGAAAGTTTTTACAGGTTTAGAAGATGGGCTTCTAGGGATAACTCTTGATCCCAATTTCACTGAGAATAATTATCTATATTTATTCTATGCGCATCCAAATACAATCGTAGAACATGTGAATCGTAAGCCTCAAAAAAAAGGATATAACTTAGTCTCTCGATTCACGTTAAAGGATGGTAAAATCGACCTTTCTTCTGAAAAGGAAATGATTCGAATAAAGACACAGCGTGATGAGTGCTGCCATTCTGGGGGGTCTTTAACATTTGATAGTAAAGGAAACCTATATGCTTCGGTTGGCGACAATACTAATCCATTTGCTTCAGATGGTTTTGCTCCTATTGATGAGCGTCATGGTCGTTTTGCATGGGATGCGCAAAAGTCATCTGCCAACGCAAATGACCTGCGTGGTAAAATATTAAGAATCACCCCGCAGCCTGATGGATCTGTAAAAATACCAGAAGGTAATTTATTTGACGGAGTGAATCACGGTGCGCGATCAGAAATATATGTTATGGGAAATCGCAACCCGTTTCGGATTTCTGTAGACCCTAAAAACGGCTTTCTCTACTGGGGTGAAGTAGGGCCAGACTCCGGAAGTCGACGTGAAAATAGAGGGCCAGCTGGTTATGATGAAATTAATCAAGCTAGAGGGGCCGGTAATTTTGGATGGCCACATTTTATTGCTAATAATAAGCCGTATAACAGATATGACTTTGATTCTAAGAAATCACTTAAAGCTTTCTCAGTCGCTTTGCCAATTAATAATTCTCCAAACAATAATGGGATTAATGAATTACCTTCAGCACAGTCTGCCTTCATATATTATGCCCATTTTCCTTCAGTAAAATGGCAGACTTTGAATGCGGGTGGTGGTCGTACTGCTATGGCGGGTCCTGTGTACTACTTTGATGAAAAACTAGATTCTACTAATAAATTACCTGAAGCCTACAATCATTCGCTCTTTATATATGAGTGGTCTAGAAACTGGATCATAAACGTCAAGCTAGATGAAAATCAAAACATCACTAACATGGAGCGCTTCTGCCCTAAAATGACATTTAAACGTCCCATGGACATGGAGTTAGGCCCAGACGGTTGTCTTTATCTAATCGAATGGGGAACAGCTTGGGGTAAAAATCAAGACACCCAAATAGTTCGTATTGAACATCATTCAGGTGATCAGGCATCAATTAGCAAATAGCAGCAATGAGGTCGTCGCAACTTTGGAAATTAATAAGCAAGCCTAATAGGCTTATGTTGATATCTGGGCCCTGTGTTATCGAATCAGAATCACTTTGCATCAAAATAGCGAAGTCATTAAAACGCAGCTGCGAGGCACTAGGGATAACTTTTGTTTTTAAGGCTAGTTACGATAAAGCTAACAGAACATCAGGTAGATCTAAACGGGGGCCAGGTATTGAAAATGGATTAAATATATTGAGGGCAGTTCGCGAAAAAGTTGGGGTCCCAGTTCTAACGGATATTCATGCTGAGAAGGATGTTGGGCCAACTGCAGAGGCTGTTGACATACTTCAAATCCCGGCATTCTTATGTCGTCAAACTGATTTAATAACCGCCGCAGCTGATACAGGGAAAATCGTTAACTTAAAAAAAGGACAATTTCTTTCCCCTAATGAAATGGATCAAGTTGCATTAAAAGTTAGTAGCTTGGGGAATAATAAAGTCATTCTGACTGAGCGAGGAACTTGTTTTGGATATAATAATCTAATCGCTGATATGAGATCCATACCGATAATGAAAAAAATTGGATATCCAGTAATATTTGATGCAACACATTCAGTTCAACTGCCAGGAGCTAGCGGAAACCGATCGGCAGGACAGAGTGAATTTGCTCCGGTTTTAGCAAAGGCCGCATTAGCTGCTGGAGCTAATGGACTTTTCATTGAAACTCATCCCAATCCAGAGAAATCTCCAAGTGATGGGCAAAACATGATCCCCTTAAGCCTTATGAGAAGTACGCTGAAAGAATTAACGAGAGTCTTTAACGCTGTCCGCTGACCCACCTTTAGCACTGGCTAAGCGCAATTCAAAAGTCGTTCCATTCTTACCAGTTTCCACTAAGTATAGATCTGCGCCTATTGAAATAGATAATTGTTTACTAATCGCAAGGCCAAGCCCGCTACCCTTCTCTTTTGTGCTATTCCCAGCTTGAAACAACTTTCCCTCTAAGTGTTTTTGGATTCCTGGGCCGTTATCAGAAATTCTAATAACACCATTACTAGGCGCACTTAAGGAGATTTCACCTTTGTCGCCACAAGCTTCAATTGCATTACATGCGATATTCTCAATAATAAGTAAAATTAAACTAGCCTCTCTATTATCCAATTCTGACTGATCGTGAGATTCTGTTTTTAATGTTACATTATGCCTTGTCGCAACATGTAAAAACCTATCTTCGAAAATATGAAGTAGCTCACGCATTGTAATTTGATATAAAATATCGCCTTCATTCTCCCTGAGAGTCATAACAACATTCTCTATCATTGTTGCCATGCGATCTACAGCCGACTTTGCAGCCCGAGATCCTGTTTCGCTAGCAGGCAAACTCTCTAGGTGACTCTTTACAGAAGACAAGGAGTTGCGCAATCCGTGAACAAGGTGTAATGCAATGCTCCCAATAGCAGTTGTTTTGTTTGATAATGCTAATGCACGATTGGCACGATTTAGAGCTTCTGTTCGCTTAGCCAGTCTTATCCTGCTACGATTCAAGAATCGAAATGCAATAATTTGAACAATTGCTATAAGCGCAAGTCCGGAGATGAATAAAAATATACTCTGCTTGTTAATGCGACTTTCTAGTTCATAAATATCATCTAAAACATCGTCACCATCTAAAATCAACTGAACTATACCTAGCAGTTCATTTTCCCCTGCAATATGCAGAGGCAAAACTATTTCTAGTATTGAGATTCTTTCATTATCTATATCGGCCTCCGGCACAATAATCCAATTTGCAATATCAACGCCTTCATTAAGAGAGGCTTCAGGTATCAATAATTTCAATTTGTTTAACTGATAATCACGGATCTTTCCTTCTGTAATTGTTTCAGGAAAAGAATAGATATAATTTGCTTCTGGTGAAAACAGCCGGAAACCATCAGCGCCACTAAGCTCACTAATTTCTTCCATTATGACTAACTGATCAGCTGGGTTCTCTATAGACAAATCACCATAGGCCTCAATCATACTAACCTGATGGACTAGCGATATAGCGTGCAGCACTTCAGCCCTTCTTGTTAATACCTGTTCGCGAAGATGAGAGCCAAGCTGCTCCTTAGAGACCAAAATCACAACAGCAAAAACCAAAGAGATGAAAGCCGAAGAAATAAGTTGTGATTTATATTTCAAAAATTTAGTTAAATTTGTTGGCCCTTAATAGACGAATATAAATGTAAAAAGATTAATCCAACAGAATAAAAATCTTAGAGAATAAATTAATAACAAATTTAACCGCTATAACGATAAATCTAATAGACGAATGCGGTTGCCATAGCATTGGGATAGTCCGAAGATCTGCGTATGCCTTTAGTGGTTAATGATCAAGCAATAGACGACGCAATAATCGATCAAGAATTCTCTACAATAAAAGCCCATTATGAAAGCATGGGATCTATTTCATGTTGTGAACGTGACGAAGAATTCCGTGGTTATGCGCGTGATAACATAATTTTTCGAGCATTACTTACGCAGGAGGCCCGAAAGTCCATGCCCGAACCAGACGTGAAAGAAGTCGATGAAGCTTTTAAAGAATTAAAAAGAGACAATGGTGGTGATGATCAGTTTTATGCAAGCATGAGCTTAACGACTGATCATGATGATATGATTAGAAATGATCTTGCCCTTAATATTCAAGTAGAATCTTTAAGGGGAAACATATTTTCCAAAATACCACAGCCGACAGAAGAGGAAGTGAGTAAGTATTACTCAAATAATGAAGATCAATTTAGAGACGAAGATGAAGTTCGTGCTTCGCATATTTTCAAGTCTGTTCGTGAAGTTGAAAAACGAGAAGAAATATTTAATGAATTATGCAATATACGCAAAAAACTTATTAATGGATTAGATTTTTTCGAAATTGCAAAAACTTATTCAGATAAACCGGAAGAAGAAATTGATCTAGGCTACTATAAGCGAGGAGAACTTATGGATGAATTCGAAATAATAACATTCTCAATGACGCCAGGAGAAGTAAGCCCAGTGTTTAACACTCCTCATGGTTTTCATCTAGCAAAGGTAACTGATCGGAAATTGGGAAAAATCAAGCCTTATAAAGATGTTAAGAATATCATAAAAGAGGATTTGATTCTTTTAGCTCAGGACAAAAAACTTAAGGAGTATGTTGATCAGTTAAAGAAATCAGCAGCTATAGAATATACCGAACCGAACAATGATCCTGATGAAAATGATTAGAGTTAAGTGATTCCGATTCTTAAAATATTTGAAGGACTGTTTAATATCCCAAAAGGGCCAAAGTGCGGCGAGTGCAAATCGGTGCTATTTAACTCAAATTGCCCAAATATGGACTGCCCGATTAAGGTTGCATCATGGGTAATGCAATGGTCGTCTCCTGAAGCCGCAAACATTCCAATGCTTAATGAGTCGATCGCCTTAAAACTGGCTAGACTAAATCTAATTATTCATCCCGCTGATCTTTACGAGTTAAGCGAATCCGATTGGCTGCAATTGATGGCAGTCGATAACATTAAATACGAAAATTTAGTGCAACATCTTGAAAACAGCAAAAAAATGACTCCTGAATCACTCTTGTACGGTTTTAGGATTAAGGGGGTGGATTTCCATGTAGCGCAAAATATTACTAATAAGTTTTCAGCTATATCAAAACTACGGGTATTGAAAATTCAAGACCTAACGGATATTGACTCGGTAAGCGAAGAAACAGCTTTCGCTGTTAGACATTGGTTTCGAGATTCATTCAATAAAAGAATGCTTAAGATTCTTGATGCACAGGGCTTTAAACTTGATTAAAGCTTAGCAACCTCTTCAGCTATCTGAACGGCATTCAAAGC
>Ga0066836_10000706_pt1 | contig 16694 bp, 7 predicted proteins | sample ETNtaG_18_FD_71568 | JGI IMG/M metagenome (GOLD analysis project Ga0066836, IMG submission 71568) | Marine microbial and viral communities from oxygen minimum zone, Eastern Pacific Ocean - ETNP201302SV91 | ecosystem: Environmental > Aquatic > Marine > Oceanic | place: Pacific Ocean: Eastern... | reverse complement strand
GTTATATTCGCTTGATAACCATCTGGTATGACTAGAGCCCAAAGATCACTAGCATCGGTAGTTCCAACCATTCCAGAACCGGAATCAACTAAATCAAAGGCATCACCTGTTAATATTCCTGTGAATGAACCTAATACGGCACCAACTTGTACACCAAAACCTCCATCTCCGAAGGTGTCATATTTACTGACAGTGTAAGTACCAGCAGCTGAATATGTACCTACTGTACCAGTGTAACCATTAGCCCAGTAACCTGTTTGGTCGGTAGTTCCATCTGGTTTTGTGATGACCATGTAGCTCTCGTAAGGGCACCAATAGTCACAACTTGTGATGTCAACATTTACTGAAGTTGAACCATCCAATGTGAAAGTATCAGATTGGGCACTCCATGATGATGGAGAATCAGGCATATCCAAGACAACATTCAGAACATCTTGTGTTGCATCTCCTGCTTGTCCACCATCAGCTGGGAATACAGTAATATCTAACTGATATTCCATGTTGTTAGCGTAGTAATAACAGTAGTAGCAACTTGCAATGACCATCATTGGATCTCCTGCGAGATCATGAGGGAAAGAAACATAGTTAGCATATGATGAAGATGCAAAGTAGCAATAATTCGCCCCTCCGGCGTTGCCCTCTTCAGTACTCATCGATATTTCATATCCGGTTGAATAGTAACAGTAACCCCATGAACCACCATAAGTAGAAGTTGGGTAGTAATAGTAACCCAAAGCAGATGTAGGTCCAAGAGCAAGCCTGTATGCGTAATTATCGTATGTTCCTGCTCCAGTACCATTCCAACTAATAGTTGCATGGACACCGTAACCTGCAGGTGCATCTACAATGAAGAAATCATTGTTAGCATCGCTTGTAGATGAATACCCGGTAGCAGACATACCACCATAGTAAGTATTCGTCTCGTTCGCACCATTCCAGTCGAAATCAGCAGTCACATTTATTGCAGTAGCATATGTGTTACCTGCATCCGTACCTCGGCACGCATCATGCCCCATACAGGGACTTGGAGGCGCTTCGAGTGCAACTCGATCTTCCTTCATCTCAGGTGGTTCAAAACTAACATCTGCGAGAGGCATAAGAGCTGCGGCAATCATCAATAGGGCAAGTGTAACAGAGCGGAGGGTGTTGCTTTGCATGGGTATCACTAACGTGCAGCACACGTTGTAAAGGATATAACTATACCGACAGATGCTCATTAAACCGCCAAAAAAGGAAAAAGAAGAAAAAAGAAGAAAAAGTTTGTTTATAGAGCCTAAATAGTGTTTTTACCAAATGATTATTAAATATTAAACTTTAAATTACAGAAAAAAAACAGGGATTTCTTCTAAAGGTTATGTAGAAATAAAATGAGAAGATAGATGCGAAGAATGTTAAAAATCTAATCGAGTATTTTTTCCCACGACTCATCAGCTCTCTCTTCCCATATACCGATTCCTTCACCAGTATACTGAAGTGGGTCAGTGTCCAAATAGTCACCTCCAGGAGGCAAATCTTCCCAAGAAGAGACTACTTCTAACTTATTCTCAACTTTAGAGTAATCTTCGAAACCCGGTGGAGGAGGGGGGACTTCGCTTAATTTGGGCTCAAAACCAGGTGGTGGTGGTGGTGGTGGTGAGGATATCTTAGTAATCTTGACATCCTCGGTTTCCTCTGGTATAGGAGGCATCTCTGGCATAGGAGGCATCTCTGGCACAGGAGGCATCTCTGGAATAGGTGATTCCTCCTGACCCTCAACGTTTTGAGTAGACTCGGTTTCAGAGTACATATTTGAATCAATATCCTGTTCATCCTCACTCCAACTTGATTCGGTATGATCAGTCATATCTGTACCTCTTTGGTAGGTTGCTTCTTCAGGCCTACGATTTTTCATAGTATATGCTAGAATAGAACCACCAATCATAGTAATTAATATCAAGAAAACTAAGAAAGTAGGAACGGGATTGAGAGCCATCTTATCGATAATTGTTAATGGATAAGCATTGTCTCCTTTACCGTCACCATTACGGTCTTCCCACTCCTCAGGATCCTCAGGGAAAGCATCAACTTGATTGAGAATATTATCGCCGTCCATATCAGGATCATTAATGTCGCAAGAACCATCCTCATCTAAATCAGAGGGAACTGAATTACTAGAAACTGAGCTTGTCCCACATAACGATTCTGCAGTATCCGTCCAACCATCACCATCATCATCATTATCGGAGTTGTCACCCTTGCCGTCACCATCTGTATCTTTCTGTTCAGAAGGATCCATTGGGAAAGCATCATCAGGATCTAAGACCAAATCATTATCATCGTCATTATCAACAGCATCACATATCCAGTCCTGATCGAAATCTAGAGGTATTGAACTACCATCTAGTGGATCAGTGCCACAATTTGGCTCATAAATATCAAGCCAAAGATCGCCATCATCATCTTCATCAAAGTTATTCCCTATACCGTCAAAATCAGTATCATCCCATTCACTGTTATCCATAGGAAACATATCGTATAAATCGAGAACACCATCGCCATCATCATCTTCATCTACTAAATCACAAATACGATCACCATCAAAATCGGCGGGTATTTGAGTAGATGACATTGAATCGGTAGAACAAATGTCTTCATCTGTATCAGACCAACCATCGTTATCGTCATCATCATCTGAATTGTCCCCAAGACCGTCATTATCGTTATCTGTCCACTCAGTTGAGTCTAATGGGAACAAATCATATGAATCAGAAATAGAGTCACCATCATCGTCATTATCTAAGTTATTGCCAACTCCATCTCCATCTGTATCTAACCATTCAGATGAATCGGAAGGGAAGGCATCTATAGTATCTGGATAATTGTCACCATCCATGTCACCATCCATCAAATCACAAGAACCATCACCATCTAAATCAGGTGGGACGGAGAAAGAATTTAGCGGATCTGAGGCACAGTCCTCCTCGATATTATCTGAATAACCATCACCATCATCATCGGCATCAGCATTATTCCCCACGCCATCATTATCAGAATCAAGCCACTCTTGATCATCCATTGGGAATGCGTCATTAATATCCAGATAACCATCGTTATCATCGTCATCATCCATTAAATCGCAAATTGAATCGGAATCAAAGTCATCAGGTATACTACTCCAAAGAAGAGGGTCTGAACCACAATCGTCCTCGTCAGTGTCCGAAAAGCCATCTCCATCATCATCTAAATCTGCATTGTCTCCTGTACCATCATTATCTGTATCATCCCATTCAGAAGAATCCAGAGGGAAACTATCATTTGCATCTTCAACATAATCTCCATCATCGTCCATATCAAGCGGGTCGCAAATGCCATCGTTATCAGTATCTAGAGGAACACTATTATTATCTTCAGGATCGCTACCACAATCTTCCTCAACTGTGTCATAGAAACCATCTCCGTCATAATCTAGAGTGAAGAAAAACCAAGACATACCATAATTTCCTTCGCCTGAAGTTGCTCGTACCTGAACTAAGATATCCATGCCTTCAACAATCATCCCTGGGTAGGAGCCAGAACCGTTAGAAGTTACATATTCGGGATTATTGACATTCGAGTAATCAATAGTGTTAGCTTGATCATCGGCTAGAATAACCTGAAAATCTACTTCAGATGAATTGAACCAAACAGAAATTGCGACTCCGTGACCCATCGGCACATTTGTCTGATAATTGTCATTAAGATCCTCATTCAATGAACCCCAGCCAGAATAGCTATTGTTTACTGAAGTAGAATTTATCCATAATATAGTTGGAGTTAGATAGTCATTCGAGGCATCGCCTCCTGTCCCTGCGTCATCTTGATTGTTGACGGGCGCATTCGACATATTATCAAATGTGAAAGATAAATTATAGTCATGAGTTCCGGTATTACTGCCATATGCATAAACTCGGAAAAATAAGTCACTACCTCCATAATTGTTCACAGTAACAGTCTCTGGATTTGAAAACCAACTGTAAGTAATCATAGAACCTGAGCTATCATAAACTTCTAAATCTAAATCAACAGTGGAATTCCAACTTAATGAAGAAGAAACGCCGAAAGAAGCGGGCATAGAAACCTTGTAATAATCACTGGTATCACTTGAGTAAGTAACATCTCCCCAGAATGACATATTTGTAGCATTCAGAACCATTGCACTAGAGATTGTGTTACCTGCATCATTACCGGTTCCAGCATCATGACCATTCGTCCCATTACCTGCTCCACCGCCTCCGCCTGAAGAACCAGTAGCAAATATCCAAATTTGCATTGAATATTGTCCAGAACCAGAATATCGATCCACCCATATGTATACGCTAGTACCACCTACTGAGGTTCCATTAGAAGTAATATCATCGGATGTACCAGAACTAGTACTAGTATCTATGTAGCCGCCGCCACTATCCAGTAAGATAAGATCAAAATCAACGCTAGAAGGATAAGTAATCTGGGCAGCAATGCCTGTATTTTGAGACATATTTATCTGATAATAATCGGCATTGTCGCTTGTGACTGTTAGATTGCCAAGATATGTCCCATTGGATGCAGGTAATGGAGTGGCAGTTGAGGTTGAGTTACCAGCATCTCCTCCGGTTCCGGCATCATTACCTAGAACAGGTGCTGCAAGCATACTTAACATCAATATTGAAACTAAAATTGAGGTGGTCTTACGACTAATCATGAATCACGGAAGGGTTGTGATGATTTTAAGCCTCTCTGAGAGAGAAATATCAATATTTATAAAATCCTTCGCCAGATTTACGCCCTAATTTACCCTCTTCGACCATACTTATGAGGAGTTGTGAGGGTGCGTATTTATCATCAGCAAATCCTTCGTGGAGGACGTTCATGATGTGTAAAACCGTGTCATTGCCGATTAAATCAGACAATGCTAAAGGACCAATCGGATGATTCATTCCAAGCTTCATTATTCCATCAATTGCTTCCGGCTCAGCAACGCCTTCTTCCAATGTTATGATTGCCTCATTAATCATTGGACAAAGTATTCTGTTAGATACGAAACCAGGAGAATCGTTACAAGAGAGTGCTGTTTTACCCATTCTTTCTGCTGCTTCTACAACGTCAGAATTAACTTCATCAGAAGTATTACTGCCATTTATTATTTCCACAAGTCTCATTATAGGCACAGGATTCATGAAATGCATCCCTATAACTCTTTCAGGTCTTTTAGTTGAGCTGGCAATAGAATCAATACTGATACTTGAGGTATTAGTTGCAAGTATAGTTCCAGGTTTACAAAAGGAATCTAACTCTTTGAATAAAGCAGTTTTGTATTCCAAAACTTCTGGAATGGCTTCTACAACAAGATCTGCATCTGAGGCAGATGAATTATCAGTAGATGTACTAATTCTCGAGAGAGCATTTTTGGCCTCGTCTTCAGTCATTCTTTCTTTAGAAACTAGTTTACTCAAAGACTTTTCAATAGTCGCCATACCCTTATCTAAAAATTCTTGTTTGATATCAATCATTGTGACTTTATAGCCTGCACAAGAAGAAACTTGAGCTATACCATTACCCATTTGACCAGCACCAATAATCGCGATATGCTCGATTGCCATGTATGTTCGAGATACTATGAAGAAATTAGTCTTCTCCTTAGTCAAGGTCAATTGAATCATCATCTTCATCGCTTGAAATAGAGTAAATACTACGATTTTTACCTTTCCAAGCCATTAACTCTTCCACTTCTGGTAACTCCTCATTCACTTTATTCCAATCAATACTATCTACTTCAGATGATTGATCAAGAAGATCATTTATCTCTTCAAATGACGCTTCGAGAGAAATAAGATTCTGATTATTACGTCTTTTCTTACGCAAAGATCCTCGTATCATAAACGACATCCCAATAAGTGCCAAAACACCCAAAAATGCGGCCAAGAAATACCAGAGCATGGGTCCCTGGTTCTGTGCATCGTCTATCGCCCAATCAATCCAGTCTTGATTTATGACCTCAATGGAATACGTATTCCTATTATTGACTGCATCAGTGGAAATACCTTGAATGAGGTGTGTGCCAACATTTTCTTGAACATTGATTTGTAAATTGAAGGTCTCAGAAGTATCACATATAAACTCTTGAGTATCTATTACACTCCAGATCATGACATATGTACCAAACTCACATTCTCCTTGAATAACTTTAACTGGATCTAATGTAGAATTTCTTATACTAACTTGCTCAAAGGACAGAATTGGAGAAATGGTGTCTCTAGTTATTCGGAGCTCAAAAATATCTACCTCATCTAGAGCTTCAATCTCAATAAGGAATTCATTAAGGCCTTCTTCTAATTCAAATTCTAGTTGAACGTGAGTGGCTCCCGGCATCAATAAAAATTTATCTTCATCTCCAATTGTTTGCCACCAAATATTCTGATCGGGCCCCCTGCTAAGAACCGCAATAACATTTTGATCAGTAGTTAAACTATCATTCCATGGCGCGATAACATTGGCCTCATATAAAGTAGAATTAAGAACATAATCTCTACAGTCTCTAAGTATATTTTCATTGTATTGACCCTCTGTTTCATCATATGCTATTAAACAAAATTCATGATTGCCGGTCGTCTCAAGAACGAAACTAGCATCTCCAGCCACACCTTCCCATTCCCCCAATTCTTGACCATTATGTGTGAAGAAAACGTGAGCAAATTCATCAGAATACCAACTCATAACTTGACGATGGTCTAGAAGATCGGTGTCAGAAGAAGGTGAAAAACCCCAAGTGACTATAGGGGCAGTACGGTCTAAACTCAAACTCCACTGTTCACTAGCAGAATTTCCTGCCCAATCAATTAAATCAAGCATAACTAAATAATCTCCATCTGAAATATTAGACAAATTAACTTGAACCTGAGTAGTTTTTGTTTTATCGGCTAATGACATATCTGTAACAAGAATCTCCGGCATAACTAACGAGGACCCACATGTATCTAGCGTCTCAGAAGGATTAGATATCTGGAGACACCAGTCTTTTACATCAACGGACATATTGAGATTGAAAATTGAGGTACTAATGTTGAGTACACTATATAGATCGTCAAGCGTGTTCTTGTGACCATTTTGATCCTCTATGAAAAATGATTCTAGTTCGGGGACAGTCGAATCAAAAATAACCATATGACTACTAGATATACTATTTCCAGCAGCATCTACTGAAGTTATTGTGAACTCATTCTCTTCAGGAATTAAATAGTAATCATTAGTTACCCCATCAGAAGAATATTCGACACCTGTGGAACTTGGAATTAAACCTACAGTCCAGTTTGCAAAACCATAATTATCGAAATTAGGAATTCTGGTATTATCTTGAAATACATCAACTCCGGGTTCGGTTTGTATAACTAAATTGACATATGGATTATTGGTAATCTCAGGTATTCCGTAAATAAATAAGGGTGGAGCAGTTATATCATAATTAACAGATAACCATGTTTCTGCAGAAAGTCCTGAACGATCGGTAAGATTTAGCCCATAATCGCTCCATTGCTCCAAAGCAGGTATTGTTGAATTAATCCATACTTGTCTAAAAGAAATATTCTCAGGCATTGCAAAATGATTACCCGAATTCCAAATCTCGGTCAAATTATGATGGAGGAAAGTAGTATCAATTCCTTCAACTACATCAGCAGAAGGAATTGTGGTTTGATTGTTCATAGCATACCAATTAAGATCATCAAGGGCAAAGCCAATACCTGTATCTAGAGCTGAAATTTCGATAGGGATAATCTCATTTGTTTGGGTTAAATTCCCAGGTGTTGAAAACTCAACTACTGGTTCTATTTCTAACAATTCATAGGTATACGGAAGTTGTAACTTAATATCACCAACTAATGTAATTTCGACTTCACCTTTCCAAACCCCAGCCGATTCAGGGCGTTCAAATGCTAAGTTTACTTGATGGGCACTGAGAGGGATATTGCCAGCTAATGTTTCTGAACCATTAGGCCAAATAGAATTAATCTCTAGATTAGAAAGTGCGATTTGATCTGTAATTACTAATTTATCACCACCTGTCATGTCTATATCTATCCAAAATTGCACTTCTCCAGAAACAGAATAACCATGAACTGCAACAGCATATAGACCATTCTCAACATCTGTTAATTGTATACTCTCTGAAGAAGTTCCAGACCAAGAACGAGAGACTTCTTCGCCAGACGAGAATATCCCATCTTCATTGTCATCATAGAATAAAAATAGATCTAAGTCGGCATCATCATAAGCGTCCATAGAGATACTCAGTTCTGAAATTTCATCTACTGTGAAATTGTGCCACCAAGAAGCAGTCATTTTATCATTAGATGTGTCTTGATAGGCAGTTTCATTGTCAAAATGGATTGGCTGAGTCCAACCATAAGCAGATACAGATTCCACATCCATAGGCACAGTTGAAACTACGTGTACTGCATCAACACCATCTCCTTCAGACCAATCACTAACTACTTGGGAAAAACCATCTGCTTCTGCTGCAACATATCCAACAGAGATATTCAAAGGATTGTCATTTGTAGACACACCATGAAGTGCAGTGTGAAGAACCATTTGATGTGTGCCAGTTAAAGCTGGAACTGTAAAAACTTCTCTCGAAGTACCTGTATAGGTACCCCAATTATGCTTACCACTTCCTGCATGATTATTTACAGACCTAGACGTTATACTGAATGTAGAATCCCCATATGCGTCTGGGTCATCAGAGGAGTATCCATGAGGAGTTTCATCTAACCATAATATGTCAACATCTGTGTATGGATTATCATCCCAATTAACATCAAGAATTACTGTCCCTCCTGTATCCCACTCAGAAGGCCAATCAACGGTCAAGAAACGCCAATCACCACTTTCAGCACGCCAATTCCATCTTGTTGCGCCACTTATCCATTCTTCATCATAAAGAGTTTGATTTGTAACATTCCCGTCTAATGGTTTGGGCACTACTTCAAATGGTCCTGACCAAGGAACATTGGTCACTACAGGTAATGTCCAATTACGATGAGAAACAATAGAAGGAGTGCCATTAATATAATCAAAAGATTCGATTAAAACTCCATGTTGATGTAGCCCTGAATCTGCATCAACTGGAACTTGAATCTCCATCTGCAGTGAATTAGTACTATTAGCATGAACCACGGAACTTGAAGGAAGTGAAAGCCATTCATTATCTGCGCTTCCAAAGGCAGTCCAATCTACTTCTATCCTAACAGGATTATCAGATAAGTCTCCATTATGGTTCCAAACACCAAGAAATAGGCCATCTCGAGCATCTTCAAATGGATTGCCCACTCTGACCTCTGCATTAGGCCCATTGGACCACCAATAGGTCACCTCTTCTAACTCGTTAGATTCCGTCCAATCGTCTGAATCAACCATTGAATCGTTATCAAAATCTTCAACATAAATTCCATCATCATCTAAATCGCTCCATCTATAAACTTGCAGAAATACTCTTTCTTCACTGTTTTTGTCCATATTAGAATCAAATGCAGAGTACTCAATCGTTGCTCTAGCTCGAAGTTGCCTAGTTTCTTCAGGAAGCGCATAGATACTATCAGGTATGTGCAATGGAATTAGTAGATCCGGCCTATCTCCTTGGTGACCATCCCAAGTATCATTATTGCCTGATTCACTACCATTGCCTGTGCTATTCCATACAATAACTTCATGTTTCAGTGGTTCGAATAAAGTTGAAGTATATCTTAGTAAGACATCAGAGTCTCCATAATTTGTAAATTCCAAATCTACTATCTGTGATTCCCCAGGGAACATATAATTGATATTGGCATCTCTATGTTTCCCTTGAAATGTACCACTATTCCACTGTGCAGGACTTAACCACCAACTTCCATTATCGCCTTCCAAGGTAGATATAGCACGAGAAGCATTGAACCAACCACCACCTTGAATAAATGGTTCATAGCCTCTATCATCAGAGGTCGATAAAACGAAATCACGCAGAGTTTGAGAATCAGGATATTCTCCCTGATTTTCTTGCCATGCTTCAGCCACCAATGCCAATAAACCAGCTGCAACAGGGGTTGCTAAACTAGTGCCACCCCAAGAAGACCAAGCAGAATTGGCATTATTTCTCAGATTTAAGGGGTAATCACCTGTTGCAGACCAACCTACTGCGACAATATCGGGATCCATCCTACCTACTACATTTGGGCCTCTATTTGACCAGGGCGCACTTTGCCCCCAAGAGTCGCTAGAACGAGAACTGAATGCACCCACTGAGAATATTCCATGGGCAGCACCGGGAACTTTAGTAGTGCCAAAACCATGTCCTCCATTACCTATAGCAACAGAGTATGACGCCTCATCATTATAAACTCGAGTCAACCAATCAAGATATAGCGAATATCCATCAGCACCAGATTCATCTATACTTGAATAACCGAAAGAAAATGAGCCAATATCTGCTTGATCATATTTGGTGTCTACTTTACCATCGTTTCCTTCCGCAATCCACCGCCAAGCATCTAGAGAGTGGCCGCCTGAATAATGATTACCGATTGAAGCAATGGTTGCATTGGGTGCCATGCCTAGAACACGACCATTGTCAACTTCTCCTTGTGCTGAAATTGCACTGGCACACAGTGTCCCATGACTACCAGAATCTAGCATAAATAATGTCAAATTACCAGAACCAGCAATACGATTTTGATAACCATGACGAATAGAATATGTTTCCCCATAAGGGACTCCATTTATACCATCAGAAATCCAATAAACAAGACCGCCGGAGATGTCCCAAAGGCCATCGCCATCAGTATCAAGGCCAGTGGTTTCAGAACCTGGCCTAATTGCCTTCTCATTGCTGAAATTACCATCTACATCCATATCTACATAGGCAGTTTCGTATACTCCTGAGATATTCTCATCAACAATAATTATTGGGACATCTGTGCCCACTTTCGAGCGAAGTGTTGAGTCAGGGTGTTCACCCAAATGATAAACACCTGAGGCTGATGGAGAAATTCCAGAAATATTGTAACCAGATATGTCAAGTAAACCATCAGAATTATTGTCATAATCCAAAGTTGAGGTGTCAGCATACCAAGTATTTGATTCAGGATATGATTGACCATTTACCAAGTATGTATACATACTATTGTGATCAAACATCATTGGCCATCCTGACCAAGTAGAACGTATGTCATTAACACGGGCTTGGGTGCCATCTAGATCAGGATGAGCAAAATCAACGCCAGTATCTGCAACCGCAACAATCATGCCTTCACCAGTATATCCTCTTGACCAAGCATCATTAGCCCCATGTATCTCACCAGACCTTACTGTCTCAGGTTCTGATTCGGGTTTCTCAAAGGGTATAGTGTCGTATGGTTGAGGATTATTCTGAGCATCTAATATCGATATAATACCAGGAACGCTGGGCAACTTATGAAAAATTTCAGCATCCATCCAAAATGTTCTATGATCTATTTCTCCCGAAGTAGGATCAAATGACTCGAAGGTTTCGCCGTTTCTTGCCTTGGCTTGATTATCTAGTGCATTATTCTCTAATTGCCAAAAATTCAATTCTGCGAGTGACCAAGTAATTACAGTAACACGAATCCTATCTTCCCCAGAATCAATTCTAAAGAGAAGTGAATCTTCAATCCAAGGATTGCCAGGAGACGGGAAAGAAGGAACTGTTTCTTCAGGAGATATACTAAAGCTCAAATCATCAATGACTTCAGAATTAGAAGTACGTTCGGAAATCAACATTAAAGACAATGAGGAACTCATCATTAGAAGTGCTAAAGCGATTGCACGACGCTGATGCATGTTCCTTGCGTAATTGTCAATGACTTGTATTTACCGGCCACCTGTCCCGTCATAATCAAAGAGGAAGAGTCGTTCGAAGAGTCCACTAGTCCCGTAGTGTAGTGGTCCATCATGTCGGGTTTTGGTCCCGGCGACCCTGGTTCGAATCCGGGCGGGACTACCAAAAAAAGTATCTATTCATCTATTTTTTCAGGCATTTTAGCCAAATCACGGGTAATGTTCTTTTGATGGCTTTCTAACGTTCCGCCACCAATCTCAAGAAGTTTGGAATCTCTCCAAAGCCTCTCTACAACATATTCTCCAACATAACCATATCCACCCATGACTTGGATTGCTCTATCTGCAATATTTTTAGCAGCTGTCGTCGCATATAACTTAACTCCATCAGTATCTAAACGATTGCCAGATTTTGATAAATCGGTATTACGAGCAGTGTCATAAACATAAGATCGCATGGCTCTGTATTCCGCCCATGACTCGCCTATATGGCGCTGAATTTGTCCGAAGTCCCGTATTTCTGAACCAAACGCTTCTCTCTCTGAAGCATACTTATTCATTGCTGACAAACTACGACGAGCTATGCCCAAAGCCATTGCAGCTAGCCCAATTCTCTCGATTTCTAGATTTCTCATCATATGAATCATGGATTCACCAGGATTACCTACGACATTTTCCGGAGGAACTATACAATTATCAAAAACCAATTCAGCAGTGTTCGATGCACGCATTCCTGTTTTATCGTATATTTTCTGGCCAACTGAGAATCCAGGCATTCCTTTCTCAACTAAAAATGTTGTAATTTGAGCCCTGCCCTTCGAATCAGTACCGGTTCTTGCATATAACCAACAAATGTCTGCAGGTGTGCTATGTTCATCGACTGAACCATTAGTAATCCACATTTTTCTTCCATTAATTACCCAATTGCCATCAGAATTTTGTTCAGCAACCGTTTGCATACCAAGAACATCTGTACCATAACCTGGTTCACTCATAGCCATACAGCCTATCCATTCACCGCTACAAACTTTAGGCAAAATTCGAGACCGCTGAGAATCTGTACCATTATGCGCCAAATTATTAACCATTAATTGAGCATGAGCAAGGTAAGCAAGACAGAAACCTGGATCCGAGTAAGATAATTCTTCGTTTACTATTGCCACAGCAGTAGCATCCATACCCGAGCCACCATAATCTTCAGGTACACTGATTCCTAATAATCCATAATCTCCTAATTTTCTGAATAAATCCTGATTGAATTTCTCATGTTTATCATATTCTAGTGCTTGAGGCTCAACTTCTTCCAATACAAAGCTACGAATCATATCTCTAAGCATCTTATGTTCTTCAGTAGGGTTGGCTAAATCTATGCTCTGCCAGTCACTGTCCATATACCTACGAGTGATGTCCATCGTATATGGCATTCGATGGAAGATTCGTGTACAAAAGAGTCGTATAAACCAAGAAATTAGAGAAATCAAGGAGTGACTCTACGACTATCTCGAGGGAATGGGATGACTTCTCTAATATGATCAGCGCCAGATAACCAAGTACAAACTCTATCTACACCCAATCCAAACCCACCATGAGGTACTCCCCCGTACCTTCTTGTATCGATATAAAATTCATATGGCTCTCGAGGTGTTCCTTCTTCATCTATACGCTCAAGAATTTCCTCCTCTGACCATGTTCTTTCTCCACCACCGATTATTTCACCATATCCTTCAGGTGCAAGTAAATCATGACAAAGGACATATTTTGGGTCTTCAGGATCTGGGCGGTGATAGAATGGTTTGGCTATTCTCGGATAATGAGTAAGGAAATGTGGGACTTCAAAATCTGCAGTCAATATTTTTTCTTTAGAATAATCTAAGTCTTGCCCCCAATCAACATCCACACCTTTGCTCTGTAACAATTCAATTGCTTCATCATAACGAATTATTGGATAAGAGCTATCTGCATATCTAGCAACCAATTCTAGATCTCTACCAAGACTTGATAATTCTTCGGAACGCTCATCTAGTAAGGTACTAGCGATATGACGAACAACCCCTTCTCCATGTTTCATGACTTCATTATTAGATGCCCAAGCTATTTCCATCTCAGCGTGCCAAAATTCAGTTAGATGTCTGCGAGTACGTGACTTCTCAGCTCTGAAAGAAGGAGCCATGGTATACAATCTCTCAAGAGCAGGCATTGCAGCTTCTGCATAAAGTTGCCAAGATTGTGTCAAATATGCTTTACGCCCGAAATATGGGACTTCGAAAAGCGTACTTCCACCTTCAACGGCACCTGCTACAAAGTTTGGTGCTTGATATTCAATAAAATCACGATTTCGGAAATAAGAATGTACAGCTCCAAATACAGAGGAGCGAATCTTGAGCATAGTAGTCATTCTACTAGTACGCAAATACAAATGCCGGTTATCAAGTAAAAACTCTGTCTCACCACCATCCGCCTCTGACATTGCAGATTCAGTAATTGGAAAAGGGCGGTCAGGATTTACACGCCCAACTATTTGCCCACCTGTAATCTGTAACTCATGACCATGTTCTCTATCTGTGGCTTCGACTTTACCACGTAAAATTACACTTGATTCAATTAGAGAGCCTTTTAATTCATCAAAAAACTCGTCCCCTAAGACTTCTCGTTTTGCAACACATTGAATATTCCCAGTAGAATCTCTGATGACAATGAATCTAATCTTATTAGAACCGCGGGAACGATGTATCCAGCCTTTTAATTCAACTTCCTCACCATCATATTGACCAGCAAGAATCTCATTAATCCATATTTCTTTACTCATCCGAGGCAATTCTCCGTGTTTGTGCGTCAGGTCACCAGCATATCAAAGGAAGCATCGGTAACTCAGTAGAATACCCAAGGTAAAAGCCATACTAATCACCAAAAATTGGTGAAGAGTGTGGCGGGTCTGACGGGGTTCGAACCCGCGACCCCCGGGTTAAAAGCCCGGTGCTCTACCTGACTAAGCTACAGACCCAGCCTCGGGAGAAAGCCCCCCTCTATAATTACAACGGCTAGGCGAATACATTGCTCGCGCCTAATAATTATTGGCGGGTCTGACGGGGTTCGAACCCGCGGCCTTCCGGTTAAGAGCCGGACGCTCTACCTGACTAAGCTACAGACCCAGCCTTGCGACCTAGCGCCTATGTATAATTACAACGGCTAGGGAATTGTTAACTTAGACGCCCCGATTGATTGATTAGAGTTAAGACCCCGCCATTAGAAGCTAAGACTACGGCATCACAAATGTCCACAAAAAGTCCAACTTCCACTACACCTGCGATACTCAGAAGCTTTGATTCCAAAGATTTGGGGTCCAAGATAGATGAACCAAAACTACAGTCTAAGATGTAGCCTCCATTATCTGTTACAAAAGGATCTTCCCCCCCTCTAATTGATACGTTTCCTGAACATAGTAAAGAAATTCTATCTCTTGTCCTTTCCCATTCGAATTTTAATACTTCAACTGGCAGGTCAAATGCACCTAGTATCTCGACTTGTTTTCTATCATCTGCAACAACTATCATTGAAGAGGATGATTGAGCAACTATTTTTTCTCTTGTCAGTGCTCCTCCTCCGCCCTTAATCAATGAAAAGTTAGTATCAAACTCATCAGCCCCATCAATAACCAAGTCCAAGCCATCTGATTCAGATAAAGAAATTAATGGAATACCGACATTTTCAGCTAACTCTCTTGTTTCTTCGCTCGTAGGAACACCCACTACACTCAAACCTTCTTCAGATATTCTTCTACCAATTTCAATTACTGTATAACGAACCGTAGAACCGGTACCTAGCCCTAATTTCATACCATTTTTAATGAAATCACAAGCAGCAATACCTGCTTCAGACTTGAGCCTCTCAACGTCGTCCATGATGTTCTGGAAGAGGATTAATACCATGATGGTTTCCAATAAAGAATGTCAAAAAGATTTGAAATATCTCGACCGAGAAGTTCATGCGAAGAAAGCGTTCCGAAGTATTGAGGGAGCAGGAGGGTCACTGACAGTGTACGACACTGAGGAAAGTCCCCTCTCCAAGATGCAAGCGGTCCGATTAACGTCGGAGATCTGGGAAGGTCGGCTCTGTAATAGAAACGAACTGCATCAGACGTGTACTATGAATCCGGAAGGAAGAGATTGTCTGAATGTAGATGGAACGAGCAACCCCGCTGGAGCAAGTCCAAGTAGTCCCGTAGGGCATCAACAGGGACAGGTAGGATGCTAAGTTGAATGTGGCCAGCTGAAAGGTGAACAAAAAGGGGCTTACTCCCTGCACCCTCACTAATAATGAAAGAAATATAAGATACTAATTGTCCTTGGATAAAACTGCATCTAATACTGAAGAGGATTCCAAAGAACCACTGTCCTCATAATCTAACCAGGAGCCATTGCCCATTATCTGAGAGACAAATTCTTTCTGGAAAACTATGATGGAAGGTAAAAGAATAGAGCTGGTCAATAAAGCAAGGATTAACAGTACCATCATTAAAACAAAGAAGTTTTGCAAACCAGGTATTGAGACAAAGAGGCCAGCTGAAAGGCCGGCACATGTAGTTGAAGTTGTTTCAAATATTGTTTGTCCCGTCTTTGATACTGACTTCACAATTCCAGCAGGAGTCTCCCCCTCGTCTTTTATCCTATCAACAATATGTATTGAATCATCGACACCAATGCCAAATACGATAGTTCCAATCATTGCAGTAAATACGTTAACTCCAACACCACCAAATCTCATCAACAATGGTTGCCATAACACTACTACCGCCACAGCAGACATGGTGAATATTGCTAATCTAGGTGACCTGAAAAGGAGAGCCATGGTAATTAGTAGAATAAACATGGTCC